>TARA_R110002012_G_scaffold79089_2_pt1 | contig 72321 bp, 60 predicted proteins | sample TARA_R110002012 | Tara Oceans TARA_R110002012 (sample SAMEA4396515) | marine metagenome | biome: Westerlies Biome; feature: [DCM] deep chlorophyll maximum layer (ENVO:01000326); material: water (ENVO:00002006), including particulate matter (ENVO:01000060) such as... | depth 40 m
ATTGAACAGGTAGTACAGGTAGTCCGCTCATTCATAAGAATGAAATAGTCGGCCGTCTATCCAAGCTAGAAAAAATTAGGACTTTATTTTAAAAGTTTGTATTTTTTGAAGATGAAAGTGAGTCGAAGAGCTATCGATCCGATAAATTAATGCAAAAAGCGAGGGTGCTTTATAGTGAATAGGAGGCTGAAATTAATAGGATAGGCCAAAGAAGTGCTGATAATTTATCCATTTTCTTAGTCCAGGATACAATGGCCAAAGGGGAAAAATATGAACACATTTGTATGTTAAATAATATGAATCATGCCGGATTTCCAAAATAAAACTGCTTGATGACATGAGAGACTTACTGAATCTTGAAATTGTCACCAAGACCTTTGACGACTTATCGCATGGAGTAGGTATTTTTCATGTTGAGGACTTAAATGATATCAAAAGCATTCGGTATGTTTTTATGAATAAGATAATCCTTTATGAGATGAGAAAGGAAAGGGAGGAAGTTTTCGGAAAAAGGATTATTGAAGTTGCTCCTGAGGCTTATGAACATGAAGGAGGCTTACAAGTGATTGAAACTTACAGAAAAGTAGCAGCAGAAGGCGGAAATGTAAATTTGGGATTGGTTGAATATTCCAATCATATGGTGGCAGGTAAATATGAATGTTCAGTCCACCACATTCAGGACAATTACGTTTATGTAATGCTGAGGAATGTAACTGAACTAGAGCAAACAAAAATTGAGCTGGAACAAAAGAACGAGGAACTAAGTGAGCTTACTTACATCGCCTCTCATGATCTAAAAGAACCCGTCCGAAATATTTCTAGTCTGATTAAATTGCTTACCGATGAGAATCAAGACAAATTAGATGAGCAATCAATTACTACATTAAGTTTTATTTCTGAATCAGCCGCGAGAATGACTCGGCTAATTAATGACCTTTTGGATTATAGCTGTATTGGAGGAGGCGGAAAAGAATTGGTAACGGTGGACTGTAAAAAACTAGTTGCAGTTATTCAGCAAGACATAGAAACTATTCTAAATGATACGAACACTACCATTGAGCTTGGGGAATTACCAAAAGTCAAGGGCTTTGAAACGGAACTCCGATTGCTTTTTCAGAATTTGATTAGCAATAGTATTAAATTTCGTAAGCCTGGAGTACCACCCAAGATTACAATATCAGCCAAAGAAAAGAATGGTTGGACATTTACCATCCAAGATAATGGCATCGGAATTCCGAATGAACAAAAAGAAAAGATCTTTAGTATTTTCCAACGCCTTCACAGTAATTCTGAGTATGAAGGCACTGGCATCGGACTTGCCCATTGTAAGAAAATAGTTGAAATGCATAAGGGTAAAATATGGGTAGATTCTAAAGAGGGGGAGGGAAGTACCTTCTATTTTACAATTCCGAACCTATAGCAGTTGTTTTTATACCATCATATCTGTTACATATAATCTTATCAATGCCAAACCGATGGTTACGGGGTGGCAAGCTCACACCAGCCCGGAAGTTTTAGTTTGACATAGCCAAAGTCGAACTGGAGGTAGAAAGATGATATTGGAATTACTTTTCATTGATTTTCGTGCTTAATAATGTGGATATGCCTTACTTCGCATCATGAAGCAAGAGCGCCTAATTAATCGTCCGTTTATTGCACTAAGTTTTAGTGCTTTTTTATTTTTCGCTAGCTTCAATATGATTATCCCTATGCTTCCTGATTTTTTGACAAGCTTAGGCGGAGGTGAATACAAAGGATTAATCATTGCTTTATTTACGATAACTGCGGGTATTTCAAGACCCTTTAGCGGGAAATTAGCAGATAAGATTGGGAGACTTCCTGTAATGATTTTCGGAGCTGTGGTTTGCTTTGTGGCAGGACTTAGCTACCCATTTGTAACCGGTATTATCGCATTTTTTGCCTTGCGGCTCCTGCATGGATTTTCTACCGGTTTCACGCCCACTGGAAATGCAGCTTATGTAGCGGATATAGTTCCAATGAATAGAAGGGGAGAGGCTATGGGGATTATTGGCGTAGCCATTAGCGTAGGAACCGCTTCAGGAAATGCTATAGGCGGATATATGGGCAGTATATACCCCATCGACTATGTGTTTTATGCTTCGGCTTTAAGTGCGATAATCAGTATTGTGATTTTATCAGGCATGAATGAGACTTTGGCTGACAGGGTTAGTTTTAATTTTGGTCTGCTGAAGCTTAAAAGAGATGAAATCTTGGAGAAAAAAGTAATTGTTCCAGCGATCTATATGGCTTTAAGCGTTTACTCTTTTGGCTTAGTGCTCACTATAATGCCCGACTACAGTGCACATCTCAATATTAGCAATAAAGGTTTATTTTTTGCCGTATTTGTTTTGGCGTCATTGGGAGTGAGAATTGTGGCGGGCAAGATCTCCGATAAGATTGGCAGAGTGAAAGTGCTAAAAGTTTCTTCTTTTATTTTGGCAATAGCCATGGTCTTAATTGCACTTTCTAACTCCTTAATCAGTCTTATGGGTGCAGGAGTTTTATTTGGAATTGGTGTAGGGATGAATTCACCCACCGTCTTTGCATGGGCTATTGATCTGGCAGAAGACCACAAAAGGGGTAAAGCCCTCGCCACATTGTATATATTTCTGGAAATAGGCATAGGGATGGGAGCTTTTATCTCAGGTTGGGTTTATGAAAATTCTACAGCCAATTTTGCAAGAACATTTTACATGGGCGCTGGCTTTGCTTTGCTTGCTTTTGTGTATTTAAATATCGCTACAGCAATCAGAAAAATGAGGTAGATCAACTACAAACCAGCTTATATCCGTATCCGCGAATATTTAAGATCTGTAAGTCGCTATCTTTATCCAACTTCTTGCGCAATTTGCTAATGTACACATCCATACTGCGGCCATTGAAAAAGTCCGCATTTCCCCATAGCTTTTCCAGGATGATAGAGCGATCGGTTAATTCGTTTTTATGCAGGATCAATTCTTTGAGCACCTCTGATTCTTTATGCGTCAGATAGTCTTCCTGTTCTTGCCATTTAAGGATTTGTTTGCCAGGATGGAATTGATATTTCCCAAGGCTGAGCCATTCTTGGTGTAAAGGATTGCTTTTTCTTTCCAATAGTGCTTTGGCTCTTACAATCAGTTCTTCCATACTAAATGGCTTTTTGATATAATCATTCCCTCCTTTTTCAAATCCTTCTATTAAGTCTTGTGTAGCTGATTTGGCAGTAAGAAAGATTATGGGAATATAGCTATCAGATTTCCTTACCATTTGGGCTAAACTAAATCCATCTAGTTTCGGCATCATCACATCTAGTACTAATAAATCATATTGATGGCTTTGATAAGACTGCCAGGCCGCTTCGCCATCTTCACTATGATTGACTTCAAAGCCACGGCTTTCCATGCTTTCTTTCAAAATCATTCCTAAAGACGGCTCATCTTCTGCCAACAATATTTTATACTTTTTAGTCATGGCAGGCAGGCTTTAAATTGGGTGAAATTTTTAGAAATATCTAACTCAAGTTTTCCATGATGCTTTTCGATTACTTTTTTGCTGTAATATAGTCCAATACCGAAGCCTTTCACATTATGAACATTTCCTTGTGGGATTCTGTAAAATTTATCAAATACACGCTTTGCTTGCGCCTTTGATAAATTCCCACCATTATCCGTCACGCTAAAGCAATGGCAGTCATCCAATTTTTTATAAGCGAAGGAAACTTCACTACCACCATACTTCAATGCATTATCAATCAAGTTGGATAGCGCATTTTCCAAATGAAATCTATCGGCCATAACTGTATCAGAGATATCTTCCACCTTCAAGACTAATTTCTTATCAAGATGATGGTTTTGGTAGCGATCAAACAGTTCCTGACAAAATTCTGAAATGTTGATGGACTCTTTCTTGATCATCAATTTCTCGCTATCCAAAGTGGCAGTCTCCAATAACTTTTCTACCATGCCTGTCATTTTTCCAACCTGTTGTTGTCCTACTTCAAGGTATTTCCGATTCTTTTCTTGATCATTCTCTGGATTAAAAGATTGCATTCCTTCGATAGCACTTGAAATAGTGGCTAGGGGGGTTTTAAATTCGTGAGTGATATTATTGATCAGATCATTCTTAATTTCAGATAGATCTTTCTGATTTTTAATCGTTTTATACAAGAAAGCCAAAACAAATACAATCAGTAAGAAAAAGGCCAGAGAAAAACTACTATTGAGTAGTCCTTCCTTTAGCACATTAAGAGAGGTGTTCTCGTAAGCAAGATTGATTCTTTCTTTGGAGGCCAATAGATCTTCGTCAGCGGTATATTTTAATGGCAAATTTTCCACTAAGGATCCGTGATAAGCGCCTACAAGAGAGTCCTTTCTCAAGTACTCTATCCCATACTTTATTTCTACATTCTTTTTTCTCAGCTCATCCGTGAAGTACTTATTGAGCAAGTCAAAGTCGATAGTGTCTCGGCTTATGGAAATCACTAACTTATTGCTAATAGAGTTCATGGAGAAAATACTATCAGCTGCTTTTCTCCCCGCCATCATCACAATGTCATTTTGTTTATCTAAAAACACTTCTTCTTCTTGAAAATTACCCTCGATCAAAATTTGAGTGATGTTCAAGCCATCAAGTTCCTTAACCTTTTTCTCAAGGATTTTGCTACCTTTTTTGGAGAAAGGACTTTCGCTAAAACGTTGAAAAAAGTCACGAGTAATCGCTTGACTCAGTTCTGAGGTATCAGTTTTTATATTTTTATTCTGGCCTTCTTGAATGTCAGTAATGACGATGACATCGGATTCTGATAGATCTTCAAAGTAGTTTTTAAGTGCAGTATCAAAGGCAAGGGTTACGTCCTTCGTGAATTTAAGGTAAGCCTCTTGATAATTTTTTATAAAGTAAAAGCCATGGAAAAGAATGGCTGCGAAAAATACAGCAACAATTAAAATTCCGATAGCCTTAAATCTTTTTGAATTCATATTGCTAAGGTAAAGAAAAGGAAGCAGTCATATCTTGATTTTAACACTCTTTAACACTCATTAACGCTTTTTGAAGAATCTATTAAGTTGTTTTGTATCAAACGAAAATCACAAAAATATGAAAACGCTTATTATCACATTCATCGGTGTACTATTGGCTTCAGGCCTGTTTGCACAACAATTCAGTGGAGTGGCCACCTATGAAAGCAGGAGTCAAATCGAACTTTCTTTAGACTCAAGCGCCATGTCACCGCAAGAGATGCAAGCTCTAAAACAGCAACTGCTCAAGAAGATGCAAAAGACTTACACATTAAAGTTTAATGCAAAAGAGTCGTTGTGGGAACAGGAAGAGAGTGTCAACTCAGGACCGGCAAGTGCTTCCTCCAATGGGATGGAATTGGTAATTTCTAATGGAAGTTCAAAGGATAAGCTGTACCGCAATCTGGAAGAGGGAAAATACAGAAATAGTCAGGAACTAATGGGAAAGAGATTTTTAGTTATTGACAGTCTGCCAAAGTATGAGTGGAAAATTGGCACTGAAACCAAGCAAATTGGGGATTACAGCTGTAGGAAAGCAGTATATACACGAATTTCGGATGCTCGGAGATTTGCCACCGGTATGGAGGAAATGGAAATAACTAAAGACACCACTCATATTGAAGCTTGGTTTACCATGGATATTCCCGTTGCTCAGGGTCCAACGACTTATTTCGGACTGCCAGGCTTAATTCTCGAATTAAAATCGAACGGTCGTCACTTTATATGCACAAAAGTGAATTTGAATTATCAGGAGCAAGAAGAGATTAGAGTACCTGATCAGGGAAAAGAAGTCACGCTAGAAGAATTTCAGGCCATTTCTGAAGAAAAGATGAAAGAGATGATGCAGAGATATCAAGGTAAAGGAGATGGCTCGAACATTGAAATCGTAATAGGCGGTTAAGTCATGGACATGAAAGCCATCACTCTCACAATTTTTTCAGTAATCCTTTTTTCTTGCGCTGTTTTGGCGCAGAAAAGTAAAGATTACTATAGCATGGAAGGTAAAGTAGTAGATTCTTTAAATACACCCATACCTTATGCTAATGTGCTTTTGAAGGATACGACCACAAATGAAATCAAGTCGTTTGCGGTCACGGATGCCTCTGGGAAATTCAAGATGACCATCGAGACAGGCGTACTGTTGGAATTGAGAGCTAGTTTTATAGGCTACGTTCCTTTCATAAAACATATCACTACAGATCCGGATAGAATTCAGAATCTAATCATTCCATTGTCACAAGATCAAGGCTTGATGGATGAAGTACAGGTGGTTAAAGAAATGCCAGTAACCTTATCTGGAGATACTTTGATTTATAAAACGGAAGCATTTACCAAGGGGAATGAGCGAAAGTTGGAAGATGTATTAAAGAAATTACCTGGCGTTGAAGTGGACGAAGATGGGAGCGTAACTGTTCAAGGAAAAAAGGTGGACAAGCTCTTAGTTGAAGGCAAAAAGTTCTTCGATGGTGATAGTAAAATGGCAGTGAAGAACTTGCCTGCCAGAGCTATTGATAAGGTTCAGGTTTTAAAAGGCTATCAGGAAAATTCCACATTAAAAAATGTGAACACAAACGATCAAATAGCTATGAACATTACTTTAAAGGAAGATCAGAAATCAATAATTTTTGGTGATCTTACTTTAGGAGCAGGTTTAAGAAATAGCTATGCCGGCCATGGAAATGCATTTTACTACAGTAAGGATTTAAGTCTGAATGCCATTCTGGATGCCAATAATATCGGGGAGCAGGCTTTCAATTTTAATGACTATCAGCGGATGAAGCAGGCTCAAAACCCCTGGGGCCTTCAGGGCGGAGCCTTGAAAATTGAAGAACGTCAGGATAGGAATACCATTCCTCAAAAAGATAAAACGCAAGTACAAGAGCTTACTAGCAATTTCGCTGGATTAAACATCAATTATCAGGCCTCTAGAAAGTGGCAACATCAGGCTTACATGATTGCTAATACTGCTGACGTTTTGGAGCAGCAAAGACAAAACCGCAGATTTTTAAGTGAGAATGGTCCAGAGCCTGAGAATAGTATTAATAGGGAGCAACAGAAATATGGAAGCATCCTTGGACAGTATCAATTAGATTATTTAGCATCACCATTTAGCAACTGGCAGTACAAAAGTCAGTGGTTAAGCAGCCGTAATACTGCCGATCGATTTTCAATTTCTAACTGGGCCGGAGGGCAAGAAACTGATATTGAAAGTGAAAATGTTGAATGGAGCTGGAATCAACAACTGAACTATTATACTCAGCTCAATCCGGATCATATCTTGTCTGTAGAGAATCAGTTTTTATGGAGAAATAGTCAATCAGGTAATATTTGGGATTTGCAATATGGCTTGAAAAATGAAGCAGATTCTTCCATTGTTAGATTTGAAAATGGTGAGCAAGATATTAAAACGCTACAATCTGAATTACACTATTATTGGATTTGGAATAAGAAAAATCATCTTGATGTTTCTCTGTCCTACCAGCATCGATTGTCCACATTGAATAGAACGTTAGAAAATGAGGAAGATCAGAATTTAGACGACTACCGTATAGATTTTAGCCGCACTTTTTCAATAGCAGCTGCTGGTTTACAATGGAAGTCTAGAGTGAAATCATTTTTATTTCTTCCAGGCCTCAGCTATTTCTATTTACAAGATGAAAGAATGTCTGTAAGAGAAGAAGATGTACGCGCAACCAGCAATCCACATTACTTACTGCCGAACTTTAAAGTGAAGTATGATATCAATAGTGTTCAAGGCTTAGATTTTATATTTCAGCAAGAAATCCGCAGCCCGCAGGAAGAGTGGTTAACGGAAGCGTTGCAATTAAGAAACTATCAAAATATAGGTATAGGTAATGCCGCTTTAAGGCCAGCATTTTACAATAGCTTACAGCTTAATTACCATTTCTTTAATTTATTTAATGGAATGAATGCCTTTTTATTCTCGAGTTTTAATCAAGTGCAGCACTCATTTCAAGAGGCAACGGACTTTAACGGCTTAGTCAATAATTCAAGCTTGATAAACAGTAGTGCACCGCAATATGATTTGAATTATAATGGTAAGATTGATAAGCGCTTCAAAACTTTCCGCTTAACGTTGGAATCAAATGGCTTATATCAAAACTATACGAATAGGCTTAATGAGGTGGAGGTGCAAAACGAGCATCGGAATCAAAACCATAGTTTGGCATTTCAAACTAATCTTGGTCAATACCTCACGAGTTCGATTAAATATGGTCTTCAGCTGACGGAGTATGCCAATGGAGTCTCAAATAACCAATTTAATTTGCAGTCATTTACCAATCGATGGGAAGCAGTGTGGAATGAGAACTTCGAAATGAATTTTGATGTTCAATACCAATTATATGATGGCACCAACACCCTAAGTGATTGGTGGCTGGCCAATGCTGAACTGAGTTACGAATGGCCAGAAAGATCTTTCAGATTTGATATTCAGGTTTTTAATATTTTTGATACCAAAGCAATAAGTAGAGATTTCTTATCTGAATACTTTGTCAGCACCTATCAAAATTTTATTCAGGGCAGGAGAGCATTGTTGAAAGTGAATTATACTTTTTAACAAAATAAAGCCCAGCAACTATAAAATCTCTGGGCCTCTTTTCTTTTCTAAAATATTTGTGATGCTATTGATTAATCCAACAAGCCAAATACTTTTTGCAGGATCTCATTTACTCTTGCGTTCACATTTTTCCGAATATTGGTTTCCTCTTCCTGTACTTTTAAGAATAGTCCGTCCAAGCCTCTTCCTGTCGCAAAAGCCGAAATATCTGCTTCATTAATGGTGTTGATGCCTGAAATGGAACCCAAACTTTGATTTTCTAAAAATCCGATGGGCACTGAGGTGTTTAAAATATTATTATACTCGCTAACAAAATTGCTATAAAGCTCCTCTACTGTTCTGTTTCCTATAGTAACGGAATTGACAGCAGTATTAACTTTTGGCTCAAAGGTATCGAACAATGATTGATAGGTGTTATTGACAAGATAAGCAGTTGCAGCAGTATCAGATCCGTATAAAATGTTCTCTGCATCTGTTATGGTAATTCCTCGAATGGCATCAAAAAATATCGGCCCCGCTTCTTTAGCGGCTTCCTCTGCTGCCCGATTAATCCCCATTATCAATTCTTCTTCTTTCTCTGCTAAACTATTAATTCCTAAAAATGGAACACCAGTATTATAAATCTGATCCCCAGTTATGGTTCCTAAACCGAAAACATTCAGCTCTACGGCTTTGAGTGCATTAATTTGAGCTTCCAATTCATCGGGAAGTAGAATTTTAACAGCTTCATCTCGTAAATAACCATCTACAACAGCCAGTTTGGAAGTAGCCGTGTCGGTACCAACTCTTAAGGCTTCTTTTAAGCCCGCTGCAATGTCAATGGTATTTTCTTGTTCCTCGATTGCATCATTGAGTAAATCACAAGAACTTAATAGCAGGATAGAAACAAATATGCTGAATATGGATAGCCTTTTCATAAGATTTAAATTTTTACTTTTATAAATATCACAATAATTCAGCCAAAAAGAGAATGGCTTACAATAGAATTTTAAGCAGAAGTAATAATATAGTGCTTATTCAATAATTAACTCACCAAACCAGGATACCAACATGTATCCAAAACATGAATTTTATTGGGATTAAATCTTAAATAGATATGATCTCCTTTATCAAACAGGATTTTTTCATGGGCATGAATTACTACATGAGTTTCCGATCCAATATCAGCATGTACTTGCTGGTGGTCACCAAAATACTGGGCTAATTCTACTTTTGCAGGGAATACATTTTCTTGTGGCTCCGTCAGGATTTCAATATTCTCTGGTCTGATTGCTATTAATACCTGCCCTTTTTTATCGGTTTTGGCACCATTGATTTCACCTGCTTTAAGTTTATAAGTCCCATTTTCTGCTGTAGCATTCATTGCGTTTATTTTCCCGAAGAAGCTGGCTACATATAGATTCTTTGGTGTTTCATAAAGTTCACGAGGCGTACCCACTTGCTGTATTTTTCCATCTTTCAAAATCGCAATTCTGTCTGCAGATGAAAGCGCATCACGCATATCGTGGGTAACAAATAGTGCGGTTGCGCCAGCCTTTTTAATAATATTCCGGACTTCTTCCCGGACCTGGTCCTTTAAGACTGCATCCAAATTACTGAAGGGTTCATCTAATAAGATTAGTGGAGGATTTGGAGCTAATGCTCGTGCCAAAGCTACACGCTGCTGCTGTCCACCCGAAAGGTGATGAGGGAATCTGTTGGCATAACTGCTCAAACCCACCATGTCCATTACTTCCCTTATTCTACCTTGCACATCAGGGAATTGTCCTTTAGACAGTCCGAATTTTATATTATCTGCCACCGTTAAATGTGGAAATAGAGCATAATCTTGGAAGACCATGCCGATTTTTCTTTTCTCAGGTTTCATGCTGAAATTATCATCAACAACTTTATCACCATTGATCGATATCTGCCCTGCATCTGCTTCTTCGAAGCCAGCAACTAGCCTTAATAAAGTTGTTTTTCCACTACCACTTTCTCCTACTAATGCCAAAAGCTCTCCCTTCTGTAGACTCAAGTTTGCATTATTAACAGCGTACTGGAGTTTCTTACCAAATCTCTTATGTAAATTCTTAATTGATAGTACTTCCATCAGCTTTAGTAGTTTTCATTAGCCTGTTCAAAATGATAATAGGTATGGTGCCAATAACGATAATAATGAGCGAAGGGGTTGCCGATTCGGCTATTAATTCATCGCTGGCTAACTCGTATGCTTTGGTTGCTAATGTATGAAAATTAAAAGGTCTTAAAATCAGGGTTAAAGGTAGTTCTTTTAATATGTCTACAAAGACAAGAATACCTCCAGAAATCAACGCACTTCTAATTAATGGTAAATTGACTTTAATAAGTGTTTTGAATGAGCCTGCACCCAATGAATACGAAGCTTCATCAATACTGTCTCCGGTCTTCTTAAAAGCTGCTTCAATAGGGTTTAAAGACACGGTTAGGAAACGGACGACATAAGCAAAAGTAAGTGCGAAAATGGTCCCGCTGAATATCAATCCGATTTTCATATTGAAACTTTCCGCCCATGTAGCAATTAAGATTTTATCTAATCCCAATAGCGGAATCATTATGCCAATGGCAATTACTGCTCCAGGTATTGAGTAGCCTAGTGCCGCAAATTTTGCCAACAAACTAAAAAATCTGTTTCTATTGACTTTAACCGCAAATAAAATTACGACCGAAAAACCAACGCATAAAAAAGCTGCCAGTAAAGCAAGTCCAAAACTATTGGCCATCAGAATTAAAAAATCAAAATCGATTATTTTTTTGATGGTTTGAACTGACCATAATATCAATTGAAAAACAGGCGTGATAAACCCTAGAAATAGTGGAATGAAACAAACTATCCAAGCGAAGAATTTTTTCCAGCCCTTTAATTGGTATCGCTTCAGTTGCCTGCCAATTCTAGCACCTTCATCAAATTTAACTTTTCCACGCTGCAATCTTTCCACCATGATCATCATGAAGATAAACGCCATTAGAATACCAGATAGATTGATGGCCGAATTAGGATCTCCAAATGAAAACCAAGCCCTAAAAATTCCTGTTGTAAAAGTGCTAACTCCGTAATATTTTACGGCCCCATAATCATTGAGGACTTCCATCATGACCAGCGACAAGCCACCAATAATTGCAGGCCTACTGATCGGTAATGCAATTCTAAAGAATGTTCGCCACGAAGAACTGCCCAAAATTCTGGAGGCTTCAAGTAATGTAGCTGATTGGCTCATAAAGCTTGATCTGGCTACTACATAAACATAGGGGAATAAAACTAATGACATGACCACGGCAACTCCCCAGAAATTCATAATGTCTATATACACAAGATCAGAAAAGCCAATATCTCTTAAAAATATCTGGATAGGTCCAGTATAATCGAAAATACCGGCATAGGTATAAGCGGCAATGTAGGTGGGAATCGCCAATGGAAGGATCAACATCCATTCGAAATGCCTGCGAAATGGAATGTTACTTGTGCTAACGATCCATGCCGAAGAAACACCCATCAGTAAGGTCAAAATACTGACCACTACCACTAAACCGATTGAATTCAGAATATAATCTGTCAGTACTGTGTTTACTAGATGCCCCCAAACACTGTCGGTAGTTTCCTCGAAAAGCTTGAAGAAAAGGGTATAAATAGGTAAGCCAATAATCAGCACCAATGCTATTAGAGCAAAGGACCAACCATTGGCATACTTTTTAAATTTTATAATGGACTTTAACTTACCCACAAATTATTTCCAACCTGCTCTGTCAAATATTTTAACTGCTAAATCATTATTTTCTCCTAAAACAGAAAGATTTAAATCATCTTGCTTAAATTCTCCCCATTCTTTTAAAGTTGGAGCCCATTCTACATTTTTATTGACAGGATATTCGTAGTTCACCCCTGCAAATACTTTTTGAGCTTCCTCTGATACTAGGAATTCAATAAATTTCACTGCATTTTCTTTGTTTGGAGCATATTTGGCTACTCCTGCTCCACTGACATTGATGTGAGTTCCTCGTCCATCTTGATTAGGAAACAACAATTTTACAGCTTGAGCTACTTTCACTTCTTCCTCACTTGAAGAGTTCAGCATTTTTCCATAGTAATAGGTATTGGATACCGCAACATCTCCTTCTCCTGCGAAAACTGCTTTAATTTGGTCTCTATCACCACCCTTAGGGTCTCTGGCCATATTTTTTACTATTGAACTTGCCCAAGTTGAAGCAGCCTCTTCTCCGTTATGCTCAATTATAGAGGCCATCAGTGACTGGTTGTAGATATTAGAAGAAGAACGTATTAATAATCTTCCATTGATGTCTGGATTCGCCAACGACTCGTATGTAGCAATTTGCTCAGGCTTAATTTTTTCAGGATTGTAAATTATAGCTCTACCTCTGACAGTTAATCCAAACCAGTGATTGTCAACATCTCTTAAGTTTGAAGGGATGGTGCTGTTCAAAGTTTCTGATTCAACAGCTTGTAATAGGTCAGCTGTTTTTGCTCTGTGCAGTCTCCCTGCATCAACTGTAATTAACACATCAGCGGGAGAGTTTTCTCCTTCTAACGTCATTTTTTGAATTAATTCATCAGCATTGGCACTTACAACATTTACTTTGATTCCCGTCTTTTCTTCAAAATCTTTAAAAAGCTGTTGGTCTGCTTCATAATGTCTATGAGTGTAAACATTTACTTCCTTACTTTCTTCTGACTCTCCTTCTTTATTGGATCCTTGAGAACATGCCCAAAGTGTACTAATAGCTAAGAGCGCAATAAGTATATTCTTCATTTTGTTAGTATTTTTAAAATTTCGAGAGCAAATTTAATCATAATTGGATTAATTCTAAATAATAATACGTTTATTTTGGGGCAATTATTTAAATTGCAAGCATAAATATTTTAAATAAAAATTCTCTGCATAAATGAAGGCTACCATCTCTCAACTGGAATATATCATCGCATTAGATACTTATCGTCATTTTGGGAAGGCGGCTGAGCATAGTTTTATAACTCAGCCGACTTTAAGTATGCAAATCAATAAATTGGAGGATAATCTTGGTGTAAAAATATTTGACAGAAGTCGGCAACCGGTTGTTCCAACGGAACTTGGGGCCATGATCTTAGAACAAGCACGGAAAGTTGTCAACGAAGCCAAGAAAATGGAGGAAATTATTGAGGACCAGAAGATGGAGGTTTCCGGAACCTTAAAAATTGGTGTTATACCGACTATTGCACCTTATCTTTTACCGCTATTTGCCAAAAGTTTTATGAATAAATATCCATCTATTCATATTCAGGTGCAGGAATTATTAACTGAGAATACACTGGCCAAATTGAAATCTGAGGAAATTGATGTTGGAATATTAGTTGGGCCATTAAATGATAGTTCCTTCAGAGAGATTCCAATCTATTATGAAAAATTTCTAGGATACGCTCATAAAACAGATTTAGAGCCTCCTGAAAAACCCATTTCAGGTAAAGATTTAGAAAATAACGAGCTTTGGTTGCTCAATGAAGGTCATTGTTTTAGAGAACAAGTATTGAATATTTGCCAAAACAGAAATTTTGATAATATTTTGAATTACCAAAGCGGTTCACTGGAGGCTCTAAAAAGGATGGTGGACAAACAAGGTGGAGTTACTTTACTGCCAGAATTGGCAACATTAGATTTGTCAAAAGAAGACTTAAAGAAGTTGAGAATATTTAAGAAACCTACACCATTTAGAGAAGTGAGCTTGGTGATGAAAAGGGACTTTCTAAAAAGAAGAATAATTGAAGCCCTTCAAAAAGAAATTCTTGATCATTTGCCTGATAATATGAAAAAAAGAGAAGAAAACGAGATTCAGGTCATCAATTGGAGATGACCTTTTGGTATCAGTCAAGATCGTTTAGAATAAATATCTGCTTCATGTCTAATATTTTCGTAAATTAATTCCGAATTAAATAAGATTATAAATGAAAAAGGAACTAGGAAGAAACGAACCTTGCCACTGTGGAAGCGGGAAGAAATATAAAAATTGCCATATGGGCAAAGAGTCTTCAGGTATAAACAACAACAAAAATTTAATGTATATAGCTATTTTTGTGGTGATTCTAGCTATAGCAGGATTTTCTGTTTATTATAATTCACAGCAAACAGCTCCGGTAAATACAAACAGTAGCAGACAAGGATTAACCCCACCACCAGCTGGTGAAGCTCCTCCCGGTAAAGTTTGGTCTGCCGAGCATGGACATTGGCATGATAAATAATCTTTCTGATTGTTTTGAACTGTTTCAAAAGCATTAATTTTGCATTTCCAAAATCTTAAGCACATAATAATATGTTCAAGGCAATTTGCACCGATATTGATGGAACACTTTTAAACAAGGACAGGGAATTATCAAAAAGAACAGTTGATATTTTTAAGCATGTGAAAGATGATGTGGCGATTATTTTGGCATCCAGTAGAATGCCTGCTGCCATGCGCCATTTGCAGCAAACCCTAGATATAGTTAATCAACCATTAATTTGCTATAACGGGGGGTTTATAATCTCCCAAAGGCATGAGATCAAAATATTGGATTCAGTAAAAATTCCTTTCTCATTATGTGAGTACATTGCAAAATGGAGCGATAATAAAAATTTGCATGCAGGCTTTTATTTGGAAGACAATTGGTTTGCACCTTCCAGGGATCAATGGACAGAAAGGGAAATCAATAATACGAAAGTTCAAGCTTCTATATTATCAGGTTTGGAGTTAATGGAGAGCTGGAAGTCACAAGAGAATGGTGCTCATAAAATCATGTGTATGGGCGAGCCGTCTTTAATTGATGATTTGATTTCTGAGCTGAAATCTATGGATGCACCATTGCATTTATATCGCTCTAAAGATACTTATCTTGAAATAGCTCCACTTGAAATCTCGAAGGCTAGTGCTTTAAATCAGCTGTTACGGACAGAATTGAATATTGAAATGAAGGATGTCATCGCTTTTGGGGACAATTATAATGACATCGAAATGCTAAAAGCAGTTGGTTGTGGAGTAGCAGTTGGAAATGCAAAAGAGGAAGTGAAAAATGTAGCAGATGAAGTTACCCTTCCAGCTAAAGAAGATGGGGTAGCCGTAACCTTGGAGAAGTATTTCGGTTAAAAACAGAAGGTTTATCACTTCAATATATTTTTTACCTAATATTTTTTCATGGAAATTATCAGTAATATTATTAAGGCTGCAATAGAAGTTGGGAGTAAAATCAAAAAACACGATTCCCCTGTCGAAGCTCAAAAAGAAACGCTTAAAGAATTACTCCAGAAATCTAAAGAAACTGCATTTGGCAAATATTACGGGTTTGAGCATATATTGAAATCAAAAAACCTATCAAATGAATTTTCAAGAGAAGTTCCCTATCATGATTATGATGATATGGAATTTTGGTGGAAAAAATCCTGGGAAGGCAAAGCTGACATTTGCTGGCCTGATAAAGTCGATAATTTTGCAGTGAGCTCTGGAACCACTGGGCACAGCAAACATATCCCAGTTACGGATGATATGCTAGAAAGCATCAGAAATGCAGGAATTCGACAAGTGTTAAGCCTCTCTAACTTTAAAGATTTACCCGAAAGTTTCTTCACCAAGCAGATTCTAATGTTGGGTTCTAGCACGGACTTGAATCAAGTTAAAGGACACTTTGAAGGGGAAATCAGTGGTATAAGTGCTTCTAATATTCCTAATTGGTTCAGAAATTTCTATAAACCCGGGGAGCAAATCAGTAGCATAGATGATTGGGATGAAAGAGTGGAGGCAATAGCTAAGGAAGCGAAAAATTGGGATATTGGTTCCATTTCAGGAATTCCTTCCTGGATTGAATTGATGCTGAAAAGGGTAATGGATTATCATAATGTAGATTCCATACATGATATTTGGCCAAACTTGGCGGTATATACTTCAGGAGGCGTGGCTTTGGATCCCTACAAAAAGAGTTTTGAGAAACTATTCAGTAAGCCGGTTCAGTATATTGATACATATCTAGCCTCCGAAGGCTATTTAGCAACCCAAACTCGGCCTGACACTGATGCTATGCAGTTAATTTGCGACAATGGCATCTATTTTGAATTTGTTCCTTTTGAAGAGGGCAGTGTTTTGGAATCGGGAAAAGTAAATCCAGATAAAAAGGCTGTAGATATTTCCCAAGTTGAAGAAGAGAAAGAGTATATTTTGCTGATTTCTACTGTCAGCGGAGCGTGGCGATATATGATTGGGGATACGATAAAATTTACTGATGTTTCCAGATCTGAAATCAAAATTACTGGACGAACCAAATTCTTTCTAAATGTGGTAGGTTCTCAGCTTTCCGTAAATAAGATGGACGATGCCATTGAAAGCTTGAATGAAAACTTCCGTCTAAATATCAAAGAATTCACAGTTTCGGCTGTGAAGGAAAATGGAGAACACATTCATCACTGGTATTTAGGTTTGGAGGAAGTCAAGGGTGATATCAAGAATGAGGATATCAAAATTCATTTAGATAATCACCTCAAAAATAGCAATAAGAATTACAAAGTAGCCAGAGATAAAGCTTTGAAGGATGTGAAAGTCAGCTTGATTTCTGCTGAGAAATTCTTGGAATGGAACGATGCCAATAAGCATAAAGGAGGCCAGGTCAAAATGGCTAAAGTTATGAAAGAAGAGGATTTCCGTGAGTGGCAGGAATTTGTAGAGGATTAGTCAGCAGCAGAGAAATTAAGAAGTAATCTATTACTATAAGCAATTTTGACTCCCTATCTTTGCTACTTAATCATATTTCATAATGTCGAAAAAGAAAATCATCATTACAGGAGGAGCAGGATTTATTGGCTCCAATTTGGTAGAAAAATATTTGAATGACGATAGAGTAGAGACCGTAAGAGTGATTGATAATCTCTCGAATGGATACTACAGCAATATTAAAGAATTTGAAAACCATCCCAGATTTGAGTTTTTCGAAGAAGATATTTGCAACTATGAAAAAATGTTGGAGTTAACCAAGGGCTTTGATTTAATTAGTCATCAAGCTGCTTTAGGTTCCGTTCCTCGTTCCATCGAAAACCCGATGCAAAGTACCAAAGTAAATATTGATGGTACGGTGAATATTTTGCACGCAGCTGTACAAAATAAAATTGACAGGGTGGTGTTAGCTTGCTCTTCTAGCACTTACGGAGACAGTCCAAATTTACCGAAGAAAGAAGATATAATTGGGAATCCTTTGAGTCCCTATGCAGTCACCAAATATGCAGTAGAATTGTATGCCGAAGTTTTTCAAAAGACCTATGGTTTAAATTATGTTGGACTTCGTTACTTCAATATCTTCGGACCAAGACAAAACCCAGACAATCCGTATGCTGCAGTGATTCCTATTTTTTGTAAAGCATTTATTCATGGAAATGAGCCCACTATTAACGGGGATGGTGAAACCAGTAGAGATTTTACTTTTGTAGAAAATGCGGTTCATGCTAATGATTTAGCACTTTTCTCAGAAAATAAGGAAGCCCTTAATCAAATTTATAATGTAGCTTGTGGAGATCAGATGAGCTTGAATGATATGATTGGGCTACTACAAGATTTAAGTGGCAGAGATCTTCAGCCAATATATGGTCCTGAAAGGCCTGGAGATGTCAAACACTCGAAAGCTGATATTTCTAAAATTGAGAATCTTTTGGGGTATAAACCACAAGTTAGGTTTAAAGAAGGGCTGGGAAAAGTATATACTTGGTATGAGAAGATGGGATTTTGATTTTTTGATTATGGTTTGACGGTTACAACCGCCTAATTATATTTTCCAGTATATAATCAGCGCCTTTTCAAAATTTCTCACTCAATCATTTAACATTTTGATGATAAATTGATTAACTTTTGAATGCTTTTTGCTAAATAATTGTATTAGACTAGATGCTGGAGACTTTCATTCAATATATCATCGAAAATCCTGACTACATCATTCTGGTGGCGAGTTGTGCTTTTTTGGTATCTTATTTCATCAGATGGGTTTTGAAAAGTGGCAACAACTCCGATGATGAAGATGGAGGTGGAGGAGGTGGCTCCAACGAGAATGACGATGACCCTGTCTTGGATTTGCCCCCTGGAGTATGCTTGCCAAAAGATAAGCCTGAACCTGAATTTTCGTCCTGATTATTATTACTTCAGTTTAAAACTTACAACGGCTTTGATTCCAAAGCCTTGTGCATTATTTTTGCATCAAATTTAAAGGCTATATCAACTATAATACAATTATACCGTGTATATCCTCATTAGAATAAATACCCTTCAATCGGAAATATTAATATAGAAAACATAAAAATCCAGTCATGAAAGATTCTGTTAATGCAGATTATTTGAAAAAAACTACCAAATCACTTCCAGTAGTAGTTGCAAAAGGAGATGGAATTGGTCCAGAAATAATGGACGCCACCTTAAAAATTTTAACAGCGGCAAATGTAAGTCTTGATGCAGATCATATCGAAATTGGTGAGCAGGCTTATTTGTCGGGCAATACTTCCGGGATTCCTGAAAGTGCTTGGGAGGCAATCCATAAAAAGAAAGTAATCTTAAAAGCTCCTATCACCACACCACAAGGTTCTGGTTATAAAAGTTTGAATGTTACCATCAGAAAATCTTTAGGTTTGTTTTCGAATGTACGACCTGCGGTTTCCTATCATCCGATAGTAGAAAGCAAGCATCCGGTAATGGATTTGGTAGTTGTTCGAGAAAATGAGGAGGATTTATATGCGGGAATAGAGCACCAACAAACTGATGAAGTGGCTCAATGTCTGAAATTAATATCTAGACCAGGCTCAGAAAAAATTTGTCGATACGCATTTGAATATGCTAAAAAATATAATCGAAAGAAAGTTACTTGCTTAGTTAAGGATAATATCATGAAAGTGACTGATGGATTATTCCACAGTGTTTTCAAGGAAGTGGCTAAGGAGTACCCTGATATTCAGGCAGAAAGTCAAATTATCGATATCGCTACTGCTAGAATTGCTAATCGTCCAGAGGATTACGATGTGATTGTAACGCTGAATTTATATGGAGATATCGTTTCTGATGTAACAGCAGAAATTTCTGGTTCAGTAGGATTGGCTGGATCATCTAATATCGGTAAAGATTACGCTATGTTTGAAGCTATTCATGGTTCTGCACCTGATATCGCTGGAAAGAAAATAGCCAATCCATCTGGATTATTGCACGGTGCTATTCAAATGTTGCAATATTTTGGAGAGGTGGAAAAAGCAGCCCTTATTCATAATGCTTGGTTGACAACCTTGGAAGATGGAATTCACACCGGAGAAATCTACAAAGAAGGTCATAGCAAGCAAAAAGTGGGTACCATGGAGTTTGCAGATGCCGTAATTGAAAGACTAGGACAAGTGCCTTCTCAATTCAAGAAAATTGAAGTTAAAGAAGGAGAAGATTTTAGAATCAATATCCAAGAAAAATCTCATGCCCCAAAAGAAAAGAAATTGGTGGGTGTAGATATTTTTATAGATCATAGAGATAGAAATGCCAATAAATTTGGAGAGCTGTTGACAGAAAACTCAAAAGATTTCTTAAAGCTAAAAATGGTAACTAATAGAGGAGTAAAAGTTTATCCGGGTGGAATGGATTCTACCTTCTGTACAGATCATTGGCGATGCAGGTTTATTTCAAAAAATGCAACTGTTGCTGAGGGGAAACCTGACTATAAGACCATTGAATATAAAGAAGTATTGGCATTGATGAGTAAACTTAATGAGAAAGGATACGACATCATCAAAACAGAAAACCTATATACCTTCGATGGTGCACTAGGGTTCTCACTGGGTCAAGGAGAATAAATTATTGGCGGAGGTATCAATAGACCTCCGCTATTTACTGTTCAATTATTAATCCAAATCGATTATCCTTCCAATAGTTTCGTGTTTTGATTATTCACTTTAGAGTATTCAAGATATAATTTTTAATAGTTGATAAAATATTCATATATCCTGTTAAAATGATATATTTGCAACTAACCAGCTAATAACCAATAATAACCATGAGACTTGCCCAGGCAGCGAGAAAACTTTCTATTACTACAGACGACATAGTCGATTTCCTTGAAATTAGAGGGATAGTGATCGAGAAGGATTCAAATACAAAATTGGATGAAAATGCAGTAAAATTACTTTACAGACATTTTGAAATTGAGGAAGAAGAAGCTGAGAACGAAGTCATAGCGGAAGTTGAAGATACAATAAGAACAGAAGAGAAAGATGAGGTTGATGAAAAGGAAGACAAAATAGCTGAACCAGCTGACTCTGAACCGGAAGAAGAGGTCTCTGAAAAAAATGCTGAAAAATCTTCAGCGGAAATTCAAAATATTGAGGAAGTCCCAGCTGAGATCCAGAAAGAAAAGAAAAAGGCATTTAAAACAGTAGGAGAACTGTTAGAAGATCAAGCTGAACACTCGGATGAAGAGTTAATTATTAAAGCTCCTAAAGTGGAACTGAAGGGGTTAAATGTAATTGGTAAAATTGATTTGCCTGAACCAAAACCGAAGGCACAAACTGAGCAAAGTGAAGAAACTCAGGATAGAAAGAAAAAGTCTTTTAGCCAACCATCGCGACAAAGAAAACCTAGAAGAAACCAAAAGCGAGAATTAAGCCCTGCTGAAATAAGGAAAAAAGAGGAGCAAAAAGATGCGCGAAAACGAGAAAGGATTGAAAGGGAAAAGAAGAGAAAAAGAGAGCAGTTTTACAAAGAGAAAGTATTAAAACCAAAACAGTTAGAACAAAAAACTAAACCTACAAAGAAAAAGAAAGATACTGAACAAAGGAGAGATGTTCAAAAACCACAACCAAAAACTGTTTTAGGTAAATTATGGAGATGGTTGAATACTTGATGGATACTTCGCTTACAAAAATAATAGAAGACTGATCGTTTTTTTTTTTTGACAAAATCTGATAGCACTTATACCAGAACTCACTTACGATGAAAAAAGGAAATAAATTATATAGCATATTTAATTACAAATGCCCTAGATGTCATGAGGGTGATTTATTTGAGTCTAAGACTTACGACATCAAGAATTTCCAGAAAATGCCTAAGCATTGCTCACACTGCGGATTAAGGTATATGTCTGAGCCTTCCTTTTTTGATGGAGCTATGTACATCAGCTATGCCATGCAAGTAGCTTTGATTATTACAGTATTCGTAGCCTTAAATGTCTTAGGATTTGCACAGCTGTGGCTTATTATTACATTATCTGTATCCTTATCCTTATTGATGATACCTCTGACTTTCCGTTTATCTCGTTCGGCATACATTAACCTTTTTGTAAAATATGATCCCGAAAAAAGATCCGAATTTGAGTAATCTCTTTTTGTTTAATTTATTTTCATAATAAGTTAAACATAATTTGCATTTCTTTGTTTTCTCCAATAATGAATGTATTGGTGCAGAATTTATAAACAGACAAAGATGAAAAAGAGAGATATAATACTATTTATTGGAATTATAGTAGCCTCGATTATTGGGACGAGGTCTTTCGCAAATACTGAGGAAAACTCTTCTCAAGACAAAAAATATCCCAGGAAAGAAAATAGTATTATTGAATCAATCAAGGGTAATCCAGAATTGTCAGTGCTTGATGGAAAGCAAATGGTCAAAGTGAATAAATAATTTTAATGATCCCTGCCAATAGCCTCCCAAATGTTGCCAGAAGATATTTAGCAGAATTATATGTATGGGGAAAATATAGATCGGTAGTCCATCTGATAAGCTCTCCTATAATTCCTGAAAATTAAGTGTTGAAGAGTCGACCGGAAAAGCTAAATTAAAAATGCTTCAGGGCAATCTTGTTTCAATATCGATAATAAAGAAACGAAGGTTGAGAAAGCAGTTGTTCAAGAAATAAAGGATGAGTCGGTTGATTTTATCATATATAAAGTGGACAGCTTAGTAAAGCGCTTGTAAGTAAAAGCCAATAAGCAAAATAAAAGAGCCAATGAAATCAATCAATGGCTCTTTCTGTTCAAAAAGACTTTTAATTAAGCAATATTGGTATAAACAGCTTGCACGTCATCATCCTCCTCAATTTTATCAATCAATTTTTCAATATCGGCCATTTGCTCTTCATCAAACTCTACTGAATCATTAGCAAATCTTTTTAAAGAAGCATTTTTGACGTCAATATTGAGTTCTTCAAGTTTCTTAGATAGATTTCCAAACTCTTTATAATCTCCATAGACATAGAGTTTACCATCATTTTCTTCAATTTCTTCCATCCCAGCTTCAATCAATTCCAATTCCAATTCTTCTATATCCATCTCTACTGCTTTTTCAAATTCGAAAACTGCAGTTCTAGAGAACATGAATTCTAATGAACCATTCGGGACCAAATTGGCACCTACTTTGTCTTTATTAAAGTAGGATTTGATGTTGGCTACTGTTCTGTTGTTGTTATCAGTGGCACATTCAATGAATATAAGGACACCATGCGGGCCTTTTCCTTCAAAAGTGACTTCAACGTAATTTTCCGCTTCAGAACTTGAGGCCCTTTTAATAGCTGCCTCAATATTGTCTTTCGGCATATTCTGGGCTTTGGCATTCTGAATGGCAGTTCTCAGAGAGGCATTCATTTCTGGGTCAGGTCCACCTTCTTTGGCTGCCATGGTAATGGTCTTGCCTAATCTTGGAAATAAGCGGGACATTTTATCCCATCTCTTTTCTTTTGCTGCTCTGCGGTATTCAAATGCTCTTCCCATTTTATTCTAATTTCTTTTGCTGCAAAAATATAAAGAAGACAGTAAGATTCCGCAATCTGAAAGTAGTTTTATCTTGTTCATCCATAAAAATCTCATAATGCATTCTAAATTGATAATTTTCACCTCATTAGATGACTTAAGTCAGTAATTCTCAAATCTCTGTATTTTAGTTTTGTATAGTCAATTAATTAGAGATTTCATGAGCAGTTTAAGCACTAAATACAACAAAGCCATTCCCAGATATACAAGTTATCCCACTGTTCCACATTGGAAATTGAAAAGCCCCAATATGGATGAATGGTTAAAGGAAGTAAAAAGCGTCTATTTTTCTCAACAGGAAAAGAGTCTCAGTATCTATATTCATTTACCATTTTGTGAAAGCCTTTGTACTTATTGTGGATGCAATAAAAGAATCACTAAAAACCATAGTGTAGAGGAACAGTATATTGAGTCATTATTATTAGAATGGAAGACTTACATTAATGCTATAGAAGAAAAGCCCGTAATTCGAAACTTACACCTTGGTGGTGGAACGCCAACATTTTTTTCTTCAAAGAACCTTCATCGGCTGTTAGCTTCGATCTTAGGAACATCTGAAATACATCCTCAAAAGGCATTTAGTTTTGAAGGTCATCCTAATAATACCACTTATGAACAACTGAAAACTTTGGCTGATTTGGGATTTGATCGGGTTTCATACGGGGTGCAGGACTTTAATTTAAAGGTGCAAAAAGCCATTCATCGAATACAACCTATTGAAAATGTTAGGAAAAGTACTCAATGGGCAAGAGAACTTGGCTTTGATTCCGTCAATTATGATTTAATTTATGGTTTGCCTTTTCAGACTTTAGAAAATATTGAAGAAAATATTGAAAAAGTCAAAGAATTTAAACCTGAGCGAATCGCATTGTATAGCTACGCTCATGTGCCGTGGAAAAGTAAAGCCCAAAGAGGCTATGGAGATGAGGATTTGCCAAAGCCAGAGGAGAAGTTAGCGATGTATCTTCGAGCAAAGGCTATGCTGAATGAAATGGGGTACATAAATATAGGAATGGATCATTACGCTTTGCCTGAAGATGAATTGACAATCGCAAAAGAAGATGGTTATTTGAACCGGAATTTTATGGGTTATACAACTGATCAAAATCAAATGATGATTGGATTGGGATGCTCAGCTATCAGTTGCACAGGTACAGCATTTGTTCAAAATGAGAAAGTAGTTGAAAGGTATCAAACCGCAGTTTTAAAGAATGAACTCCCTTTAATTATTGGACATTATTTAACCAATGAAGAAAAGACCTCAGCCAGACTGATTAATCAACTGATTTGCAATGGAAAAGCTGATTTTAGCATAAATAATTTTTCTATGGAATTATGGGAAGACGCTAAATTGGAATTAGAGGAAATGCAAAATGATGGATTATTAGAGGTGGACGACTATTTCTTAAAAGTAACGGAAAAAGGAATGCTGTTTGTCAGAAATGTTTGCAGTCTCTTTGATCCGAAATTGAAACAAAGGTCCGATAAGCCACAGTTTAGTCAGAGTATTTGATTTTGTTTAGATACGAGGTTAGAATAAAGCAGATACTTGGATTGCTTATATTCAAACATTCTCCTGTGCTTCATCCCTGCGCAGGCAGGGATCATGTATTATTGAAACGAAGTTTCAATAGTATTGTCAAAGAAGATAATAATCTATAATCTGTCACTGAAATAGATGACTCAGGCTTTTTTTTAGGTATTTTAATCAAGATTAAAATCAGTAGATTCCCGCCTTCGTGAGGATGACGCACGGATTTTTTGTCTAGGAAGAACTGAATGTTTTCACATTGAATAAATTATTAAAATATCAAAAACTGTGACACAATTTTGTCCGTCTAAACACAAAAAGGATCGTATGCCAAAAAAAGATATTATCCAAAAAGAAGACATTCAATTACTAGTCGATAGCTTCTATGAAAAGGTATTGAAAGACGAGACCATAGGTTATATCTTCACTGATGTGGCTAAACTGAACGTCCCTGAACACATGCCGATCATGTACGATTTCTGGTCATCCGTTTTGTTGGGAACTACCGAATATAAACGCAACCCCATGGATAAGCATTTTGCGTTAAATGAGAAGGAACCTCTGCAAAAAAAGCACTTTGACAGATGGTTGAAACTTTGGTTTGACACCGTTGATGAGCTATTTGAGGGTGAAATTGCAAAAGAAGCCAAAAATCGAGCCTCCACCATCGGTAGATTGATGCTTTTTAAAATGGAGCAGGCAAGGACTTAAACAATTACGGCTGAATATCAGTTATTTAAGTATGAAAAAATTGATATTTCCTTTAAGCCTCGTTACCTTTCTACTATTTTTTTACATAGTATCTATAGCTTTTAATTTCCCTTATCCTTTAATAGCGGCTATTTTTAGTATATCTCCCGTAGCTGTGATCTGGATGGTTTATAAAGTGTTGAGAGATGGGGAACACAGCGGAAAAACTTTTGAAAAGCACTTTTATGAGTTTGAATGATTGACAGCCAAAGGCTGATTGATTTTAACCACAAAGTCACAAAGAACACAAATAAAATAATCAAGATTATTTTTTACTGAAATTTTTAAAGGAATATATTGGAGTCTTCTTATTTAGTGGATTAGAATTAATCCGACCACTTCCGAGGACTCGGAAAAGCGGGTGGGAGGAAAGTTTAGCGGGCCTGTCTGCCACAGGCAGGCCTGCTTGTGCAGACAAGCCAGCGTTGGCCTTGAGGGGAGAAGCGTTAAACTTTCTTGATTTTCTGAATCTTTTTTATCAAGAAAAAAGATTGGAAGAATGGTTTAAAGAATAAATATTAAAATTACTAAAATACTCATGCCATAAATCATCTCATCTTCTGACTCGCCCTTTCCTGTATCCTCTGTTGCACACTAATCCCCATAATTTTACTCTCCAACCAAGCAATAATGTCAAAGTAGATAAATGATCTTTTTTCATAGCGGATATTTTGAAGTGGCTCGAGGTTTTTTAGCAGTTTTTTAAATTCAGGAATCAGCTCTTCTTCTCTAAATTCACCAGCTAGTTTTCTTAAAAATTTCAATATATACTTCTGAAAAAGATGTAGCTCTCCTTTTTTCAATAGAAAGCGATAAGTAGAGCGGATGTAGTAATCTATTACCTCCATATTACCGAGTTCATAATGGGCAATCAAACTTAAGATTCTAGAAAATGAATGTATATCTTCTCTCAAATCGGTTTTTTCATCTTGCTGAACTCGGTTTAACCACTCCAGGGCCTTGTGAAATTGACTGTCACCAAAGTATAAACAGGCAATTTTATAGAAAAGAATTACCCTAGAGTGTTCATCTGAACGCTGAATAAATGCCTCTAATTCAGGGCTCAATTTTTTCAATAGCTTAACGCCTAAGTTGAATTTTCCCAGCATGAATATTCTATTGAATTCATGCACGTAAACATATTTGATCAGCCTGTTTCGAATATTTTCATTGACCGATTTCTGCATCTCTTCATTTAACTTGTGCAAGCGCTGACGTGATTGGAGGAAGTTCTGATACTGAAATAATTTATACTCTGCTATCATCACCTGATTGATAGCACTCAGATAATCATTCATTTGATTACTTTTTAGATCGGGATGTTGGTCATATAGGTGTAGCCATTTTAAAGCAAACTGATAACCCAACTCCATGTCTTCTATGAAGTAGTAGTAATTGACATATAATCTATATAGACTCAGCTTTTCATGAATTGATAAAGTTGCTTCGTTATGATCGGGTAAACCTTTATAAAACAATCCTTGAATTTCCAGAAAATGTTGGTCATTACGGATATAGCCTGTTTTTACATAAATGGCATTCAATTTAACTGCTAAATTAGTGAATTGATTGATCAAATTGATTTTACTATTGGCATCTTCCACCTCGGAAATCACCCTTTGTACCGATTGGCTGTATTGGCTTCCTACACTTTGGTTGAGCAAGTTCTTCTCCCATTTTAAAAGCTCTAATTTCAATTCCAAATTACCTGTTTTGGCAACCTTCTTATAGGCCTTTTTTAAGATGTCAAAGGCCTGTTTTAATAAACCTCTATTATACAATAATTGCACGTAATCAATCATTTCACGGATGTGGATTTCATTGTTTTTCCCACTCTCAAACTGCCTCAGCGACTGTAATATTTTCTGAGTTAAGTGCGCCTTCATATTCGAAATCTGGGAAGCTTTTATGAAAGTGATTTCTTCTACATCAGAAGCATTCTCTATTTGATCTAGGAAGTCAAAAAGCTGCATGTATTTAGACTTTGCCTCATTCTGCTGCTGGGAAAGCAATCGGAAATATCGCTTTTCACTCCGGCTGAGAGATTTAATTAGGTCAAATAAATAGTAAGATGAGTGCTTAGCCATCGTAATTATAGGTTGTCAAATAATAATGAAAAGCGTTTTTCACATATAAATGTGATCAATAGAAATCGTAATTACAAAAATAATTGGCATTACAGGAGTTTTTGCATCCTCCTACCTTAGTTCCATCAAAAACATAAAATCACTAAACAGATAATCATTTATGGCACGTAGGATAGCAATTTTTGATACGACCTTGAGAGACGGTGAGCAGGTGCCCGGTTGTGGCTTAACTAAGCATCAAAAGCTTAAGATTGCCAAAGAATTAGAGGCACTAGGAGTGGATGTTATAGAATCTGGCTTCCCCATATCTTCACCCGGAGATTTTGAGTCAGTTCGTCTCTTAGCCAAAGAAATCAAAAACTCTTCGATTTGCGCATTATCACGTGCTGTAAAAAATGATATTGAAACTGCTGCTCGCGCTTTGGAAGGAGCAACACGACCACGAATCCATACAGGTTTGGGAACTTCCGACCAACATGTATTTACAAAACTAAATTTTACAAGAGAGCAAGTGCTAGAGAAGGCGCACGAATGCGTAACTCACGCCCGTTCTTTTGTTGATGAAGTCGAATTCTATGCCGAAGATGCTGGAAGAACTTCTAATGAGTTTTTAGCTCAGGTAATAGAAGTTGCTGTAGCAGCTGGAGCAAAAGTGGTTAATATTCCTGACACTACGGGTTTTTGCCTTCCAGAAGAATATGGAGCAAAAATCAAGTACTTGATAGATAATGTCCACGGTATTGAAAATGCTACTATTTCTGCTCATTGTCATAATGACTTGGGCTTGGCAACAGCTAATAGCATTGCAGCCATCAAAAATGGTGCTGGTCAAATCGAATGTACTATTAATGGAATTGGTGAAAGAGCAGGGAATACTTCTTTGGAGGAAGTCGTCATGGTCATGAAAAAGCATCCTGAACTGGCTTTGGATACTGGGATTAATACACAATTGCTGTTTCCAATAAGTCAGATGGTCGCAGAAACTATGTGTATGCCTGTACAAGCTAATAAAGCAGTAGTGGGATCAAATGCCTTTTCTCATTCTTCGGGTATTCATCAGGATGGAGTAATTAAAAACCGTGACAATTATGAAATCATAGACCCTTATGAAGTTGGAGTCAATAAATCAAGCATCATTCTGACGGCAAGAAGCGGAAGAGCAGCATTGAATTTCAGATTAATTGAGTTGGGTGTGCATTTAGGAAAGGAAGAATTAGAAGAGACTTATCAGCAATTTTGTGAATTAGCAGATCGCATCAATGTAGTAGAGGATAAAGATTTAAAACATTTAGTAAAAGACCACCAAGTGGTAGTAAAATAAATTTCAGCTAAAGCAATGTCAGCAAAAACATTATTTGATAAAATTTGGGATAAACATGTGGTGCATTCAGTTCAGGATGGGCCACAAGTACTGTATATTGATAGGCATTTTATCCATGAAGTGACCAGTCCGCAGGCTTTTGCAGGTTTGAAAGAAAGGGGCATTCCTGTTTTTAGACCTGAGCAAACCATTGCAACTGCAGATCATAATGTACCAACAGAAAATCAACATTTACCTATCAAAGATGTACTATCCCGTCATCAAGTGGAAACATTAATCAAAAATTGTGATGAATTCGGGGTGGAATTATACGGTTTAGGTCATCCCTATCAAGGGATAGTGCATGTGATAGGCCCTGAGTTGGGAATAACACAACCAGGCATGACTATCGTTTGTGGCGATAGCCATACTTCCACTCATGGAGCATTTGGTAATATAGCATTTGGAATTGGTACCAGCGAAGTAGAACAAGTGATGGCGACCCAGTGCGTACTGCAGAAAAAGCCTAAAACATTAAAAATTCAAGTAGACGGTCAGCTGAATCCCGGGGTAGTTTCAAAAGATATCGTTTTACATATCATTTCAAAGCTAACAGCAGCAGGAGGAACAGGTCATTTTATTGAATTTTGTGGTTCTACCATTGAAAAACTATCAATGGAAGCCCGCATGACGATTTGCAATATGAGTATCGAAATGGGTGCCAGAGGAGGCCTAATTGCTCCCGATGAAACTACTTTTGAGTACCTAAAATCAAAACCCTTTACGGCTAAAGGTGAAAAATGGAAGAGAAAAGTAGCCGAATGGAAAGAATTGAAATCTGACAAAGACGCTCAATTTGATCTAGAATATTATTTCAAGGCAGAAGACATAGAGCCAATGATCACCTATGGCACTAATCCAGGAATGGGAATTGGCATCACCAATGATATTCCACTTCCAAATGGAAAAACCACTTCCGGTCTTGAAAAATCACTGAAATACATGGATTTGGAAGGCGGAAAGCAGTTACTAGGTCATCATGTGGATTACGTTTTCATCGGAAGCTGCACCAATAGTAGAATTGAAGATTTGCGTTTAGTAGCTGAATTAGTAAAAGGAAAGAAAAAAGCAGATCATGTCCAGGCCATGATAGTGCCGGGCTCAAGACAAGTTGAGAAACAAGCCAGAGCCGAAGGTTTAGATAAAATATTAGAGGAGGCAGGTTTTGAATTACGACAACCGGGTTGCTCTGCTTGCTTAGGTATGAACGAAGATAAAGTACCGAAAGGAAAATATTGTGTCAGCACATCGAATAGAAATTTTGAAGGGAGACAGGGGCAAGGCGCCAGAACCCTATTGGCTAGTCCACTGACTGCAGCCGCAGCTGCACTTTCAGGCAAAATTTCGGATGTGAGAGAATTATTGAAAATAGAAGCATAACAGATTATGGAAAAGTTCAACACATTAAATAGTCGTGCGGTATTGCTTCCTTTTGAGGATGTAGATACCGACCAGATTATTCCCGCTCGTTTCCTGAAATCCGTCAGCCGCGAAGGGTTCGGTGAGAACCTCTTCCGCGACTGGCGGTATTTAGAAGATGGTTCGCCCAATCCTGAATTTGTATTGAATCAGGAAGGTAATAAAGGGGAAATTCTGGTGGCAGGAAGGAACTTCGGTTGTGGATCCAGCAGGGAACATGCAGCTTGGGCACTAGTGGATTATGGATTTAAAGCAGTGGTATCTAGCTTTTTTGCTGATATTTTTAAAAATAATGCACTGAATAATGGTCTTTTGCCAGTTCAAGTGACAGACGATTTCTTAGCGCAAGTCTTTCAAATTCTAAAAAATAGACCAGAAGCCAAATTGCAAATTGATTTAAATGAGCAAGAAATTAGCTTAGTGGGTTCATCATTAACAGAGAGCTTTGAAATCAATTCCTACAAAAAATATTGCCTACAAAATGGCTTTGATGATATAGATTTTCTATTGAATAAAAAGAATGAAATTGAAGCTTACGAGCAATCAATAGCTTAAAATTAGTAAAAGCATGAACAAGAAAATTGCAATTTTAGCCGGAGACGGAATTGGTCCTGAAGTGACAGCTGAGGCAGTAAAAAGCCTGGATGCGATAGCAGAAGCTTTTGGTCATCAATTTGAATATAGCGAAGCCCTAATTGGAGCTGCAGCAATTGATGCTACAGGAAGTCCTTTTCCGGAAGCAACGGAAGAGAGTTGTAAGTCAGCGGATGCTATTTTATTTGGTGCTATTGGTGATCCGAAATATGATGATGACCCTCACGCAAAAGTGCGTCCGGAGCAAGGTCTTTTGAAAATGCGCAAAAACTTAGGTCTTTTTGCTAATGTCCGTCCAGTTAGTAGTTATGATGCCTTATTACCCATATCTCCTTTGAAAGAACATATCATTGAAGGAACTGACTTCGTGGTTTTTAGAGAATTAACGGGTGGGATTTACTTTGGTGAGCCAAGAGGACGTTCCGAAGATGGAAATACTGCTTTCGATTCTTGTGTTTATTCCAAAACTGAAATTGAAAGAATTGCGCATTTGGCTTTTAAGGCTGCAGAAAATAGAAGAAAAAAAGTCACATTGGTTGATAAAGCTAATGTTTTGGCTACTTCTCGTCTTTGGAGGGAAACAGTTAAAGAACTAGCAACACAATATCCATCAGTTGATTTAGACTTTATGTTTGTGGACAACGCAGCCATGAAAATTATTCAGAATCCTAAAGATTTTGATGTAGTGTTAACAGAAAATATGTTCGGAGATATTATTACCGATGAAGCATCTGTTATTTCAGGTTCTTTGGGCTTATTACCATCTGCTTCTTTAGGAACGAAAAGCAGCTTGTTCGAACCTATTCATGGTTCTTATCCGCAAGCAGCAGGAAAAGGAATTGCAAATCCATTGGGTGCCATATTGTCTGCAGCTATGTTGCTGGAATATGCTTTTGAGATGTTTGAAGAAAGTAATGCTATTAAAGAATCGGTTGCTAAATCGCTGGAAGAAGGATATGCTACTGAAGACATCCAAAAGGAAAATCCAAAGAGCACCCAAGAAGTAGGTGATTTTGTGGTAAAACAAATTAAAAAGCTGGTAACAGTTAATGCGTAATGAGAGAATTCGAAATCATAAATATTGTCATTATTAACATCAGCGTCATTTTTTTCAAAATGGCAAGATGAGCTTTTATCTAAATTGAAAAGATAGAAAGCCATCTTGCTCAAACAGGATGGCTTTTTCTTTAAAAAAATAAATGGAAATCTAAATCGAAACGGCTATGTATTACAATAATAAAACTCTGGTATTCCATAATGGCGATTGGCAATATGCCGAAGATGCCAAAACAAGTTTGTACGGTCAAACCTTGCACTACGGAAATGGGGTGTTTGAAGGTATTCGCGCTTATAAAAATGATGTGGGATTCAACATTTTCAAAGCCCATGAACACTATGAGCGATTGCATAAATCAGCAGATTTAATGCATATCAAAATGCCTTATTCTGTGGAGGAACTGGTAAGCATTAGCTATGAATTATTGGATAGGAATAATTTAACGGATGCATATATCCGTCCTTTGGTTTACTTGGGAGCTAATATGGCACTGCAGCCAACCGATGAAGTACATGTGTTCATCTGTGCATGGAAGTGGGAAAAGTATTTGGGGCATGATCCGATAAAAGCTAAAATATCATCTTATCAGCGTATTCATCCAGCATCACAGCATGTGGAAGCGAAAGTGGTAGGACATTATACCAATTCAATCTTAGCCACCACAGAAGCCAAAAAATTAGGATATGATGAGGCCATATTGTTGGATTTTTCAGGACATGTATCAGAAGGCTCAGGTGCCAATATCTTCATTGAGAAAAATGGTGAATTATTCACGCCTTCCAGAGGGACTATTTTGCCAGGAATTACCCGTCAAACTGTATTGGAATTGTGTAAAGAGCATGGCATAAAAGTAACCGAAAAGCCAATTTCTAAATCCCAACTTCTGGAAGCAGATACGGCATTTTTTAGTGGGACAGCCGCGGAAATAGCCCCTATAGCGCAAGTTAATGATACAGTTTTTCCATTGGCTTGGGAAGATTCTATAGGTCAGAGCATCTATCACATCTACCGACAAAAAGTATTGTTTAACGATTTACAAAATCAAACCATCATATAATGGCGAAAGAATTAAATCCATACAGTAAAGCAGTAACACAAGACCCGACTCAGCCTGCAGCTCAGGCTATGTTGCACGCCATTGGTTTATCTGATGAAGATTTGGAGAAGCCGCAAATTGGCATTGCTAGCACTGGTTTTGAAGGCAATCCATGCAATATGCATTTGAATGATTTGGCGGTGGAGGTCAAAAAGAGCATAAAATCTTACGACTGGGTCGGACTGATTTTCAATACAATTGGGGTTAGCGATGGTATTTCTATGGGCACTAACGGCATGCGTTATTCTTTGCCCTCCAGAGACATCATAGCTGATTCCATGGAAACGGTAGTGAATGCACAAGCTTATGATGCTATGATTGCCATCACGGGTTGTGATAAAAATATGCCCGGAGCATTAATTGCTATGGGTAGATTGAATCGGCCTTCACTGATTATTTATGGAGGAACTATTGCGCCTGGTTGTCATAATGGCGAAAAACTGGATGTAGTTTCTGCTTTTGAAGCATTGGGTAAGAAACAAGCCAATACTATTTCTGAAGAAGACTTTAAAGGAGTAGTAGCTAATGCCTGTCCGGGCCCTGGAGCTTGTGGAGGCATGTACACGGCCAATACCATGGCTTCAGCTATTGAAGCTTTAGGACTATGCTTGCCATATGGAGCATCAAATCCTGCTCAAAGTGAAGAGAAGAAGATGGAATGTGCAGACGCTGGTTTAGCGATTAAAAAATTAATTGAAAATGATTTAAAGCCAAGAGATATAGTCACCAAAAAGTCATTTGAAAATGCCATACGGTTGATTACAGTTTTGGGCGGATCGACCAATGCGGTATTACATTTGTTGGCTGTTGCCAATGCTTTTGAAATCGATTTAACATTGGAAGATTTCGCTCAAATCAGTTTAGAAACCCCTTATCTGGCGGATTTGAAGCCTTCTGGTAAATACCTGATGGAAGATCTTCATAAAAGTGGTGGGATTCCTGCAGTGATGAAAATGATGTTGGAGGAAGGGCTTCTTCACGGAGATTGCATGACTATAACAGGTAAAACTTTAGCTGAAAATTATAAAGATGTTCAAGGTTTAGGAGAGCAGCAAGACATCATTCATTCAGTGAAAAATCCTATCAAAAGCTCAGGCCACCTCAGGATTTTGAAAGGTAATTTAGCACCTGAAGGAGCTGTAGCTAAGATTACAGGAAAGGAAGGTGAGATTTTTGAAGGAAACGCAAGAGTTTACGATGGAGAATTTTTAGCTAATGCAGGAATAGCTAATGGAGAAATACAAGAAGGCGATGTAGTGGTAATCCGCTATGAGGGCCCGAAAGGTGGACCTGGTATGCCAGAAATGCTAAAACCAACAGCCGCCATTATGGGAGCAGGCTTAGGAAATAAAGTAGCACTCATTACAGACGGTAGATTCTCGGGAGGAACTCATGGTTTTGTGGTAGGACATATCAGCCCTGAGGCCTTTGACGATGGACCACTAGCTTTTGTAGAAGATGGAGACCGCATTAGAATTGATGCGATAGAAAACTCCATCAGTGTTTTGATAGATGAAAATGAATGGGCTGGACGTTTAAGAGGCAATCCAGAAAAGCCGGCCAGAAAACTTAGCGGGAGCTTGAAGAAATATTCCAAGCTGGTATCATCAGCATCTTTGGGATGTATAACCGATTTATAATATGGAAATAGTAGCCACGAAATCACAAAAAACCAAAATAAGCATGAGCGGTGCAGCGGCATTGGTGAATTGCCTTATCCGTGAAGGAGTAGAAACACTTTTCGGCTATCCCGGTGGTGCCATTATGCCTGTTTATGATGCTTTATTTGACCAAAAAGAAAAGATAAAACATATCATGACTCGTCATGAACAAGGGGCTACCCATGCTGCTCAAGGTTTTGCAAGAGTTTCGGGTAAAGTAGGGGTTTGTTTGGCTACTTCCGGGCCGGGAGCCACCAATTTAATCACAGGCTTGGCCGATGCGCAGTTGGATTCTACGCCTTTGGTTTGCATAACAGGACAAGTCCCTGGCAAAATGATAGGTTCTGATGCTTTTCAGGAAACCGATATTGTTAGTATATCTATGGCGGTTACCAAATGGAATATTCAGGTGACTAAAGCTAAGGATATACCTGCTGCTGTAGCAAAAGCATTTTACATTGCCCGAAGTGGAAAACCTGGGCCTGTTTTGGTAGATATCACTAAAGATGCTCAGTTTGAAAAAGCGGAGTTTGAGGACTATGAAACTTGCGATCAAATAAGGAGCTATGTGCCCAATCCTAAATTAAACGAAGAGGCATTAGATCAAGCAGCTGCACTGATCAATTCTGCTAGGAAGCCATTGATTCTTTTCGGACATGGAGTCCTTTTATCTAATGCAAAAAAGGAGTTTGAAGATTTTGTAGAAAAAACAGGCATTCCTGCAGCCTGGACTATCATGGGATTGTCAGCACTTCCAACAGCTCACCCTTTAAATGTAGGTATGCTGGGAATGCACGGAAATTACGCTCCCAATATTCTGACCAATGAATGTGATGTTTTGATTGCAGTGGGAATGCGCTTTGATGACAGAGTAACAGGTGATGTAAGCAGATATGCAAAGCAAGCAAAGGTCATTCACTTAGAAATTGATCCTGCTGAAATTAATAAAAATGTGGAGGTTCATGTGCCAATATTGGGAAACTGTAAAGAATCATTACAAGCATTATCAGAGCGGGTTAATGAAAATCAACACAATAAATGGTTAACTAAATTTAATGAACTGAATGCTGAGGAGGAGGAAAAAGTAATTAAAGATGAATTAAATCCTCAGGCCGATGAACCGATGAGCATGGGGGAGGTGATTAAACATATCTCCAATATTTCAAGGGGCAATGCCATCATCGTAACAGATGTGGGGCAACATCAGATGGTAGCTCAGCGCTATTATCAATATGCCAATTGGAAAAGCAACGTTACCTCTGGTGGATTGGGTACCATGGGTTTTGCACTTCCGGCAGCCATTGGGGCAAAATTTGCGGCTCCACACCGTCAGGTAATTGCTGTGATTGGAGATGGTGGTTTTCAAATGACCATACAGGAGTTGGGCGTGATTTTCGAAACCAAAGTGGATGTTAAAATTCTATTATTGAATAATGAATATCTGGGAATGGTAAGGCAATGGCAAGATATGTTTTTTGAAAAGCGCTACTCCTCTGTGGATATGGTCAATCCCGATTTCCAAATGATAGCAAAAGGCTATGGAATTGAATCGGAAAAAGTAACAGAAAGAGAGAAATTGGAAGACAGTATTCATAGTTTTTTATCTCATGAGGGAAGCTACCTATTGGAAGTAATGGTAGGGAAGGAAAATAATATTTTCCCTATGATTCCAACTGGGGCGTCAGTTTCAGAGATTAGACTGGAATGAAATAAAGAACCTAGAAACAAGAACCTAGAACCTAGAAATAAAAATCTGAAATTCAGACTTCGTTGTCTAGATTCTAGAACCTAGTATCTAAAAATCTACATTATGAAAGAACAGTTCACCATATCAATTTATACAGAGAACCTGATAGGTATTCTGCACAGGGTAACCACTATTTTCACTCGTAGACATATCAATATTGAGAGTATTACAGCTTCAGAGAGCGAAGTAAAGGATATTCATCGCTATACTATTGTGGTTAGTTCTGAGGAGGATAAAATCAAAAAAATCGTGAAGCAGATTGAAAAGCAAGTGGATGTATTTAAAGCTTTTTATCATAAAAATGATGGGATAGTCTATCAGGAGATGGCTTTATACAAAATGCCGACCAAATTACTATCCCAGACAAAAGAGGTGGAATACATAGTAAGAAAGCATCATGCTAGATTATTAGCAGTGGAGCCTGATTTTACCATTATTGAAAAGACAGGCTTCAAAGAGGAAACGCAAGAGCTTTTTGAGCAATTAAAGCCTCATGGCATTCTGGAATTTGTTCGGTCTGGAAGGATTTCCATTTCTAAACCGATGAAAGAATTTCAGGAGTATTTCACTGAAGTGGAAGAAGCCTCTAGGCTTTAATTACGAATTACGAATAAGGTCAGTACCGAAGGTCGGACGGGAAGCCCCCTAGCCCCCAAAGGGGGGATGAGTGAGTGCTAAGTTGGAAGGTAGTCAAAGAAGAAATTGCTTTGAGTGGCAATATTGAAAAATAGCTTTTGTCGACTGAATAAGTAGAAGGCTTATGATTGTCAACTTAGCGAAGAAAAGTAAGTAACAGAATAAAATATTAAACCCGTCTAGGTTCTAAAATCTAGACTCTAAAATCTAATAAAAATGGCAAAACTAAAATTTGGAACAGTAGAAGAAGAAGTCGTAACACGACAGGAATTCCCATTAGCGAAAGCGCAGGAAGTATTGAAAGATGAAACGATTGCCGTCCTTGGGTATGGAGTTCAAGGCCCAGGTCAAGCATTGAATTTGAAGGATAATGGATTCAATGTAATTGTAGGGCAACGAAAAGGTTCAAAGAGCTGGGACAAGGCAGTTGCTGACGGCTGGGAACCAGGTAAAACGCTTTTTGAGCTGGAAGAAGCTGCTGAAAAGGGGACTATTCTGCAGTATTTATTATCCGATGCAGGCCAAATTGCACAATGGGAGATGGTGAAAAAGCATCTGAGCCCAGGCAAAGCACTCTACTTCTCTCACGGTTTTGGTGTGACTTATAAAGATCAAACAGGGATAATACCACCGAAAGATGTAGATGTTATCTTAGTGGCCCCTAAAGGATCAGGTACCAGCTTAAGAAGATTATTTGTAGAGGGAAGAGGTTTGAATTCCAGCTTTGCGATTCATCAGGACTCTACCGGGAAAGCCTGGGAAAGATGTGTGGCCTTAGGAATAGGCGTAGGCTCAGGTTATTTATTTCAAACCAATTTCCAAAAGGAAGTTTACAGTGATTTAACTGGAGAGAGAGGAAGTTTGATGGGAGCAATTCAAGGATTATTTGCTGCGCAATATGATTTATTGCGCAAAAAAGGGCATTCACCGTCAGAAGCTTTCAATGAAACAGTAGAAGAAGCTACACAATCTTTATATCCATTGGTGGCTGAAAACGGAATGGATTGGATGTACGCTAATTGCTCCACAACAGCGCAACGTGGTGCATTAGACTGGTGGAAGAAATTCAGAGATGCTGTAAAGCCTGTTTTTGAAGAATTATATGATTCGGTTGAGACAGGGAATGAAGCAAAATTGACCATCACCGCCAATGAAAAAGCTGATTACAGAGTGGAATTAGAAAAGGAATTGGATGAATTGAAAAATTCTGAAATGTGGCAAGCCGGTGCTGCTGTCAGAAAGCTAAGACCGGAAAATGCATAAAATATTTAATAATTTATTTTAGGTCGTTGGCTATCAGTGGCATCAATTATTTTAGTGAACATTGCCTTAAAGAATAAAAATGAACATGGATGTCCCTATCGGGATGACTATAATGCTATAAAGTTAAGGGAATTACTTTGTCGATTTTTTTCGCTTTAAGCGAAAAACCTATTGTTTTCTTTTGCCTCTGTTGTGGTTAAAAATAAATCTCGTTAGTATCTACTAATGTCAGCAAATTCCTACCACAAAGGAGGCAATAGAACACAAAGGAAAATAACCAAGGTTATTTTTTAGGCTGACAGTAAATGATATACTTCAAGCATAACTTAGTAGCATTCGTGATCCTTATGACCTTATTGATTTTTTATTCATGATAAAGTAGAATCTACCCGGCCTGAGGGTTGAAGTATCAATAAAAAAAGTAAATATTATTTCATTTAGCAATTTATATCTGAAAGATGTCTGAAACCCTAAAAGCGTACTACCCAAAAATAGAAGCCATACAAAGTGCAGCGCAGAAACTAAAAGGTGTGGCACTTCAAACCCCTTTGACACCGAATTTAGGTTTATCAAAAGAGTTTGATGCTAATATTCAGTTCAAAAGGGAAGATTTACAACCCGTAAGGTCTTATAAGATTAGAGGTTCCTACAATAAGATTAGCAGTCTAAGTCGTGCAGAATTAGATAAAGGCATTGTTTGCGCTAGTGCTGGGAATCATGCACAAGGAGTGGCTTTTTCTTGCAAAAAATTGGAAGTGAAAGGCAGGATTTTCATGCCCGCACCCACTCCAAAACAGAAGATTGCTCAGGTAGAAATGTTTGGAGAAGATTTCGTGGAGATAGAATTAGTGGGCGATACTTTTGATGACGCTTTTCATGCCGCACAGGAATATCAGGAAAAATCTGGGGCTGTATTTATTCATCCTTTTGATGACCCTAAAGTGATTGAAGGACAAGGAACAGTCGGGCTTGAAATCTTACAACAAGCAGAAAGCCCAATTGATTATCTCTTTTTGCCAGTGGGTGGTGGAGGTTTGTCGGCTGGGGTGAGTAGTGTTTTTAAGGCACTTTCACCACAAACCAAAATTATAGGAGTAGAACCGGCAGGAGCACCAGCCATGAAAAATTCTATAGAAAAAGGAGTGAATACGGCTTTAAAGCAGATTGAAAAATTTGTGGATGGGGCAGCAGTCAAAAAAGTGGGAGATTTGAATTTTGAAATCTGCAGGCAAAATTTGACTGAAGTGATCACGGTGGAGGAAGGTAAAGTTTGCGATGTGATTTTGCAATTGTATAATAAAGATGCCATAGTTGCCGAACCCGCTGGGGCATTATCCATTGCCGCATTGGATCATTATGCAGATGAAATCAAAGGCAAAAATGTGGTTTGTGTTTTGAGCGGCAGTAATAATGACATTACCAGAACTGAAGAAATTAAAGAAAGAGCCCTGCTCTACAAAGGCTTAAAGCATTATTTTGTGGTGAAATTCCCACAAAGAGCTGGGGCTTTAAAGCAGTTCGTAGTGGAGGTGTTAGGACCCGATGATGATATCAGTCATTTTGAATACACCAAAAAGAATTCCAGAGAAACGGGTTCGGCAGTAGTGGGAATTGAATTAAAAAACTCTGCTGATTTTCCTCAACTATTGAAAAATATGAAGCAGCTTGGTTTTTATGGTGATTATCTGAATGACAAGCAGTATTTATTGGATTTGGTGGTTTAGCTCACTAGTATTTTACTTTTTAGCAAACTTAAACAACAAAACAGGAAAGAGAAAAAGTTGGCTAATAACTGCCACTAATACCGCGATAGAAATCAGTAAGCTAAAATAGAATACAGTGTTTAGGGAGGCAAATATCATAGAGCCGAATCCAAGAAATAGGAGCAAACTACTGATTATAATGGCTTTGCCTACCCATTTTAAGGTGCTGTCAATAGCTTCTTCAATTGATTGGTTTTTTCCTCCTTTATTTTTCAAAAAGTTGTGTACGAAATGTATGGTGTCATCTATGCAAATACATAGGATAATTGCCGCTAAACTGGCGGTAGCCGTATCCAAGTTAATATTAAACCAACCCATTACGCCAAATACCACCAATACAGGAAGTAAATTTATGGAAGTGGCTAGTACGGCTAATCGGATCCTTTTGACAATCCACCAAAGGAGTACGAAGACCATTATAAAAGCAAGTACCAAACTGTAAACTTGTGTTTTGATCACAAAAGTGATAATAGAGGCGTACATGGGTTGATAGCCTGCTACTGAAACTTGGGTATTATTATCAAAATGCTGATTTGCTAAATCATTTATCTGATTAATTTTTGCAGTCATTTCATTTGCTGATAGCATTTTAGTAAAGAATGTGACCCTGTAAGTATTTGATTCTTCGTGATTAAAACTTTGAAAGAGATCTGTATAGTGCTTTTTCAATTGCAATTCGGTTCTGTTTACCAAGCCTTTACTTTCAATAGCCTGTCGCCATTTTTCTTTGTATTCCCTTTTAAATGCGGTTTCAAATAATGTGTGAAAACCTAAAGTCCTTTCAATGCCATTTATGGAGTGATTGACTTCATCTGTCCAGTCAATCGTGCTTTGAATTAGCTTATTTTGATTTCCACCTGTGGCAGTGATGAGATATTCAATTGGAAGATAGGCTCCATAAATATCTTCTATAATTTTATTGTCTTGATATACCTCATGATTTTGAGGAAAATATCCCAGAGTATCTGAGTTAGTTTTAATTTGAATTAAGCCCAAAAGTGATACTAGTACAATTAGAGAAGCAATAATTAAGATGGATTTTTGATTTTTGGATGTAAAGAACTGACTTCTTGGGATGAGCTTTTCAAATGGAAAATATCTTCTATGAATTTTGATGTAGGGTAAAAAAATAGGAGCAAGCAAGAAACTAAATAGCAATGAAAAGAATATTCCAATGGCGGCATACAATCCAAAATCTTCTAAAATGGACATTGGACTTACGTAAAGTGCTAAAAAGCCTGCCATTGTGGTCAAACTGGTGAAAAGACATGGTTTTATGGCTGATCTCATAGCAGATAGCCCGCTTTTGTCTGAAGCCATGTATTTTTGATGCTGGTTGACAATATGCACGATATCCATCACACCCAAGAGGCTAATAATAATGGGAATTAAGCTGCTCATCAAATTGAGTTGTAAATCCACCAATCCGTATAGACCGAGCGTAAAACAATTGGCAAGAATGATCACTAATAATACATAAAACAGAATCGAAAGCTGTCTGTAAATGATGATGGTTAATAAGAATATGATTGCGTATGCGATTCCTAAAAATAGTGCAAATTCTTTTTCGGAAAGTTGATTCAAGGCATTATAGATCACTCCAATTCCTGCGAAATGTAGCTTGTCATTATCAAAATATTGGAAGCTTAAGCCTTTAACTTCTGCAATGAAATCAGCTCTTTCGGCTTCGTAATTTTCATATTTTTTTGGCTGTATTAAAATGGCCGCTGCCGTCTGGTCTTGATTAAATAGAATATCACCCAGAGCCGGATTCATTTCTAGAATCTCCTTTCTTTTGTCAATCGTAAATTTTGGCTCTTGAAATCTGCTGAACTGGTTAATCCCAAAAGTATTGCTATTCGGTATTTTTAGATTTGTGGGACTAAATACCTTTTCTACTCTGTCTAGTTTTTCAATGGAATCAGTAAGCTTTTCAAGATTATTTAGAAACTCCTGATCTAATACACTTTTTTCGTTTTTAAGTAGGATGAATAGTAGTTCATCATTACCAAACTTGTCTTGAAACTCATAATACTCAGCTAACTGCAGGTCATCTTCCAGAAACCAGATGCTCAATCGATTATCCACTTGCACTGCCTTTTCAATACCTGACCATAAAAAAGGAATGATTGCAAAAGCAATTAAGAGGGAAATCCAACGATATTTAATGAGCCAATGCATTTTATCAGTTGAGTTTACTAGCCAACATATTTTTCAGTTTTTTGTATTCAATTTTTGAAAAATGGCGAGGGTCTCTAGGAATTTTCTTTACAAAATACACCTCATCAATACCTTCAATCGCCATTATTTCAGGAGTTACTTTTTCTATGTCTCCCTTAGATTGAGCTTCTATGACTGCATAATTCTTATCCTTTATGCTAAGAATGGTCCCAGCATTGACTCCATCTATCGATGTTAGAATCTGTTCATAAAGAAAGGGTGAAATATAGCCGGATTCATTTTCAATCATAGCATTACAAGGCCCTGTCAGATATAATTCATTGCCGATTTTAAATCCACTATCTCCAGTTCGATGCCAACATACATCTTCGACCCAGATTTTCTGCCTTTCCATAGCCTCCGGATTATTCACATATTCTTTTAAAACATGGGAACCTGAGACTATGATTTCTCCAATTTTCTGGTCCTTCAGACTATTTGTTCTAAGCTCATCTGAATTTTGTATTTTGATATTTTCTTCTTTTATAGGAATTATCAGGACCTTTGCTGCGGTATCTATTGAACCGACATAAAGCCCCTTGTCCTTTGCTATATTTCGCGTGGCTAAATCTAGAGCATTTACACTGCTTATAGGTTCTGCTTCGGTTGAGCCGTATAAAATTTTTGAAGTAGAATTTGGGAATGCCTGGACATAAGTTTTTGCTTCTTCAGGAAATACTGCCGCTCCTCCAGTGAATATCCGTTTAATATTTTGGATAGGTACATTGTGTTCAATCGCATACTGAGCTAGCTTAAAAATGAAATAGGGAGAGGAAGCAATACTTGCCACTTGATGCTTTTCTATCTGTGCAATTACCTTTTCAGCTTTCAAGCTTTCGGGTTTTGAAGCTTTAAAATCAGCAATTACAGAAGTGATCCCTTTGCCCAGGTTTATCATTAAAACGATGGGTAAAACAGGCATATCGACCTTGGAAATTTCAGGATCAATTTTCTTTTCCAATACTGAAAATTGCGCTTTTAGAAAGCCATGCGTTCTTTTAGCGGCTTTAGGTGTGCCACTACTGCCGGTAGTGAATGTGATGAGCGCGGTGTCATTCACATTCGTTGAGATATTTTTTGCAGGAATTCCGTAGTCTTTGTAAGCTACCCCTAACTTGATAGGAATTTTCCGTATTTCAGAAGAAAAGAAGGTCAATATCCTGGCTTTTCTTATTCCGATAAAGGCCGTGCATTCTGCAATTTTGCAACATAAGTTCAGCCTTTTAAAACTTACCCATCCGTCTAAAAATACGGCTGTGGCGCCAATTTTAAATAGTGCCAAAACGATTCGGTAAAGATTAATTCCCATCGGGACAAAGACCAGTACGCGATCACCTTTTGAAATTCCTTTTTGCTGAAAATAGCTGGCAGTTTTATCAATTTCTTGAGCCAATTCTGCAAACGTGATCTGATGATTTTTCTCAATAATGGCTATTCGGTCAGGGTGCCTTTTGGAAGCATCTGCAAAAAGTGAAACGATGTTGAATTGGCCAGCTTCCATCAGAGTTCTTTTGCATACAGAAAGTAGCGATTTATAGGTTTTCCCGCAAATTTGGTGGAGATACTGGAAGAATTCGCATCTTCGTCCATTAAAGCATGGATTATGGATTTGTAGCCGTCTTTTTTAGCTTTTCGATATAACAAACTGCCCATTAATTGACCCAGTCCTCTCCACTTCGGGTTAGGATGGCGAGCTATGGTTTTAATAATTAATCGTTTTTCTGCAGGATTCAGGTGATCATCCAAGCAAAAGAAAAAAGCTAGGAAATTCCCGTCTTCATCCTCAGCGATGCAGGTGTATTCTTGATTAAGAATTTTTTCAGTGCTCATATATTTTTGTACAAATTCTTCTTTTTCTAGAGGCGTAAATAAAAAATTTTGAGCAAAGGCTTGGTGAACTAACTCGTGCAATTTTTTAAGATCGCCAGCAAAATCAGTCATATTGATGGGGCGAACATTCACTTTTAATGATTTTTGTAATTCAATCAGCTCATTTTCAGGTTCTAAAGAATCTGTCGGGATTTCTTCCACCAGCTTACTATTGTAATTCCTGATAGGATGAAAACCTGCCTCTAAAAAGTGTTTTTGATAATAATTCAGGTGATGAGGTTCCAAAAAGAATGGGGAATTGATGTTTTCCGCAAAACGGTATGTGCCCCATGTACTCCCGTTCATTGGACCCAAAAGGAATTTTGCTCCTAACTTTTTGGCGTCTTCAGAAACTTGATCAAATAAAATTTGTGCTGCTTTCGGGTGATCTTCGGCTTCATAATTTCCGATGCAACACGTTGGTTGGTTTTGAAAATTTAAATTAGGGTTTTGGTATAAAGCGGCTCTTGCAAGAAGATTGTTTTCCTCTTCCACTCCATAAATGGCAATCAAATTCTTAAAATCAAAGTCTTCCGGAACCTTCCATTTGGGACTTTCCTCGGGATAAATACCTTTTGGGAAATTATAGAATCTGTTGAATTCAGCCGATTCGGGAGATATTTTTTTGATTTTAAGACTCATAAAATGAATTTTAATATAATGATGACTATTAGTGGGATGCTGAGGTTGTCAAATCCTTTTCCGCTAATGGTTTCAGTCAAACTAGATAAGACAGCCACTACAGCGCTGTATAGAATTATATTGAATGTATTGAGATTCGTCAGCATCCACATCAAAATGCATGATAAGATCAGGCAAGATCCCATAAAACCAAGAGTTCCTGAAAGCGATTTGCTGCCTCTTTTGTATTTGCCAAAAGGCTTTCTTTTTCCCGCTAAGGCCGCTATAGGATCACAAATAGCTAAAGTTAGAATAGGCAGGTAGAAAAAAAGTATTTCTTGATTGAAGCTGTCATAAGCATAGAAGCAGCCGTAAACTGATATCGGATATAATAGGCTTCCATAAGAGGTGCGATCAATAGCATTAATCGATTGCAGAAAATTGAACCGCATGCTTAAACTCAGGAGTAATAAGAAGCTGCTGCTAAGTAGTAAAACAGACCAATGGCTAGTCAGTAGAATTGGAAATAGTAGGGTGATGATTCCGGTACCGATATGTGCGATTTTTCGGGTGAGTTCGCCTTTCCATTTGAAGCAATGGTACAATAATTCAGTCATTCCAAATAGGAAAAGAAATGATACTGCAAGTAAAGAAATCGCAATCAAATCTACTTTCATTTCCGTTGCTCTATGAGTATTTGGTGATAGAAAAAGCCTTTGTCTTTTTGCGTTAAATTATCTGACAATGAAGCTTGAATTGCTAAATCCCTTGGAAATTCTTTAGATAACTGTCGGGTTACCATCAAATTCCAATAAGCCATAGTGCCTACTTTTTTTAATCCATTGATTAATTCTTTACCAGTATTTTGAAATGTTTCTACATCCATATATTCAAATATGTTGGACAAATTCATATAGTCAAATTTATCATATTGACCTATTGCATCTTGTGCATATCCCTCAAAAAGCTTTAAGGCACCCAAATTTCTTTTGATGTTCTCATAATTTTCTTCTCTCAGGTAATACGGTAAATGGACACCGAATTCTCCTGTTAAGTTGTAGTTTAGAATGAAATTCTGTTGAGCGCTTTGGGATTGCAATTGCACTTCCGCCTTACGGAAAATATATTCTGCTACGGGAATTTCAACTTGCTTTAAGAATTCAGGATCTCTTCCGAATTTTCCCATTATGGCTTTACTAAAGAATAGCTTGAATAGCATTCGCCACCGCCAGCTATTCCATTTATTTTTATAAAAATCTATTTGTGCCAATTCAGACTTTTCTTGAAATAGCTTTTGGATTGTTTTTTTGGAGTGAATCAGTGGAAGTATTTTTTGGCTGAACAATTGGAAATACTGTTCAAATTTCCCCTGATGAATAATTCCACGCTGGATTTCATTCGACAATTGGTCAAAATAGGATCTAGCCTCCGCACTTAGCTGGGATTGTAATTGAGCATAGGTTTCTAATCGTTTTTTATCAGAATGGAAACCTAAAAACTGCAAGCATTCTTCGCGTTCCAAATTTTTGATGGCCACCTTTTTTAATTCGCATAAGTGTAATTGTGATTTGCTGAGATCAACTGCTAGCAGTAGCTCGGGATCAGTGGAAAGTAAAGCAAAGCTATTGTCTCCTGCAGAGGCAATGGACAAAATTTTACTGCCCGCTTTGGGATTTAGTCCTTCCAAGAGAATATCGGCATCTTCCCAGCAATTAGCATAGCGGATTTTACTGAAGTCAACTTTTTCAACAGCCTTGCTCATTTTGATTCAAGGATTTTAATAATACCTGAGCTTCCGTCCATCAGCACTTCATCTCCAGATTTTAATTGCTTCAGTAATCCTGAAACACTAACGATACATGGAATCCCCATTTCTCTGGAGACAATAGCAGAATGACTCAACAAACTTCCTCTTTCCACTATGATCCCCGAAGCCGATGGGAATAATGTAACCCATCCCGGGTCGGTGCTGGACGTGACCAAAATATCTCCATTTAAACTATCAACTTCCTGCGGATGATTTACTTTTCTGACTTTTGCCCTGACTTTTCCAGGGCAACATCCAATTCCTTTTAGTTCACCGTCAATTGTACTCTCTTCCTCTTGCCCGGCAATCTCACTGCTATATACTATTCCATTTGTAGCAAATCTTTCAGGTGGCGGATCCTCTTTTTCGAATTTTGCATATTCGGCTTTTCGGATCGCGATGTTTTCCTTTAAATCAGTAAATACTCCTCTTCCTTCAATAAATCCCTCTATTTCCGCTTTGGTCAAATAGAAGATATCTCGTGGATGAGTGATTAAATCTTCCTCATAAAAACGATTTCCAATAGTTGAGAATAACTTACGCACAATGCCAAACGCTCTGGTTCTTTCATAGCGCAAGTTTTCCCTGCCGCTTACCATTTGTCGGGTTTTAGTCAAAATATATTTTAACCACCATTTTTTGATTGGCTTGAATTTTAGCTTCGATTGAATTTCTTTTTCAGCATTGGTTCGCAACTCTTGCTCAAGATTTCCGGAAGTAGATTTGACTGAAATATTTTGATTGACATAGGACTGCAAGATCTTGATTAGTTGCTCTGGAGCCTGCTCATAGGATAAGGTTTCGAGCTTCAATTCGCCCACACATCTTTCTCCAAAATCATGGATATATTCATCAATTTGATTTCGAAGGCTAATGATATTTGCGTCATTCTCTTCTGCTTGCAATTTTTGCCATACCTTTTCTGGAGCATCACTGAAAAATACTTTTAAACCCTCATTTTGATTAATGAAAGTTGCAATAGCAATGCTCCTGTGGATCGGCTGAGTGGAGATGATATCCGCACTTCCGCACAGCAAATCATTATGAATGTTGGGATTTTCGCTTTTCAAATATTTGACTGTGCTTTTTTGCAACATGCCAAACCAAATCATGGCAAAAAAATCATTCAGCAAAGGAGCTTTCCATTCGTTGAGTAATTTTTTCTCAAAATCCAGATATAAACTCAATAATTCAGATGCAGATTTATTTTTATAGTCAATGGATTTATACTTGCTGATAGTTTCTTCCAATAATTGCATGAATTCTGCCCGTTTTTTGGGCAGCGAAAACATGCGCTGAAGCATTTTAAATACTGTTTTGACAATCGACCAATAGGCTTGACCTTTTGAGATAATATAGTCTTTAGGAATGTCAAAGCGCTCTTTAACTCCCATCATGGTTTCCATGTAGCGTGCATTCAAACTGTAGCCGGGCAACATGGCCAACATCAAATACCAGGTTTTTAGATTATAATATACTCTGCCTCTTATTAAACCTAATGTGTTTTTAAACACTTGCTGGTTTTTAGCAATTACTTTGGGATCAACGCCCATATAAGCACTGAAAAGCTGATAGGCCTGTTGATAGGATTGACTTATAAATGAAAAAGTCAAAGGTGTGGTCACTCCGGGATAAGATTCAATAATGTTGCTATTGTCCCAGAGGATATAGTTTTCTGCAATAGTTTTTTGCTTTCCTGTTGTAATCGGTCTGCTTTGCAATATATATAAGCTTCCATTTCGATAGGCGAACTCTATATCCTGTGGGCCGCTAAAACTCTCTTTTAGTTGGGCAAGCGTTGCTGAAATTTCTAATATGTGATTTTGTTCTAATGTAGTCTGACTTTGTTTATTTTCATCTAGTGCTACTTTTTTTAACCCCTGACCTGCTTCATGATCGACTATTAACTGATGTGTTTTTTGAGCTAATTCTGTTTTGATGCCTTCTGAACTAATGTGAAACATATCAGCATTCAATTGCCCAGAAACCAAGCCTTCACCAGCACCAAATACAGCATTGATGACTTGTTCATTTTCATCACCATTGGCAGGGTTGGCGCCAAAAGCAACTCCTGAAACATCTGCTTCCACCATTTCTTGCAAAATAATGGCTATGGATAGATCCTTATTTTTGATGCCTTTTGAATTCATATATTGCTGAATCCGTTCGGAATAGGCAGATTGCCAGACTTTTCGAATGGCAGATTGGATTTCTGTCACAGGAACATACATAATGCTTTCAAATAAGCCAGCAAAGGAGTATTCCTTTCCATCTTCTATGGTAGCGGAAGAACGTACTGCTAACAGTGTGTTTTCATCAAAATGAGAATTAATTTCACTAATGATTTCATTTGAAAATTGATACTGCTGAATGTTATTGATGATGGATTCTGTACTTGTTAAGTTTTCCTTGATCGATGCCTGCAGTTCATCTGCAGGCAGAATAATAAATTTTGGGACTTGAAAACCTTGGTTTTTGAGCTTTAATAAATTAGTGCCTTTTCCTCCTGTTTTATCTAAATCAATTTGATCAATATCGTTTTCAGTGATGATGTTCATAACTCACCGATTAAACGTGAAATCATCGGGCCAGCTCCCAAAATAAGGTACATGGCAATGGTCCAAATGGCAGAAGCATGTTCAATGAATTTTGCTGTTTTAGCATCTTTTTTTCCTAAAAAAAGGAAAGCCGGGAAAAGACAAATCATAAATACAAACAATAAAATCATATAGATTTCCATGCTATAATTTGCAAAATAGGAAGCAGCAAAACTGAGCAGAAGCGTAGCAAACAACACCACTATCCATAAATAAATGGCTTTCGGAATTCCCAGCATGGAAGTGTAGGTGAGTACACCCTCCGATTCTTGCTCTGGAGTTCTTATTTTTCTGCCTACTTCCAATACAATTCCGTTCATATAAGATACTGCAAAGAAGAAAAGTAATCCGACTGGAGCTTGAACACCGGCTACAAACCAATCAAAGCCGCTTGCATAAACATCTATAAATGGAATAATGAACATATGAGAGGTGACATACCAGAATTGATGCTTTTTCAACCATTCAGGAATGAAAAATTCTTTTGTCATCAATAACAAATAAATAATGACTCCAGCATATAAAAGCAACATCTTCGGAAAGAAAACAGTATTGATGATGATTTGAGCTATAAAAACAAGCCAGCCGATAATCGCTAATTCTTTCAATGAAATCAGTCCCCTTGGAACTGGCAATTCCTGTCGAAATTTTGCGTCATCTTTTGCATCTTTAAATTCATCTAAAATTCGGACTAAAAGGAAGAGGGTAATGGTAGTGAAAATTCCTAGTAAATATTTTTCCGTGCTGACAAAGCCTTCAGCACCACGGCTGATTCTTGAGTAGGAGATGGCTGAAAAACTAAATACAGCCACTAAAATACCATGTCCTAAAATTGGGAAACGTTCTTTTTGATCGATATACAATCTCTTTAAAAATGAGGCTTTGTTTTCCGCTTCTTTACTGTGTTCATTGATGATATAACCACTCATTTTGTTCTTCCTAGTTTTTGGTGCGCAGCTGTAAAATGACCAACCGATAGTGCGGCCGCAATAGATAATTCTCCAGCTAAAACAACAGCACCACAGATTTCAGCAAATTTTCTAGCCTTACCTTCTCCATAGCAGTCCATTAATTCTAAGCACTCTTTTTGAGTAGGCAGACCGGTTCCGCCTCCAATGGTACCTACAATTAAATTAGGTAAAGTGACACTAGCATACAAATTGCCACTTTCATTTACCTCCATTCGCGTCACGCCAACTGCGGCTTCTGCAATGCATGCAACATCCTGACCTGTTGCTAAAAACAGGGCTGTTAGACCATTGGCATAATGACCTTGCGCCCCAATGGCACCACTTTGAATGGTTCCCAAGGTGGAGGTTTTCCAATATTCTTCCATCTCTTTCGGGCTGCTCTTCAGTACATCTCTAACTATAGACTCTGGCAAGGTAATTTCCGTTGTAACTTTTTTGCCCCTTACACTCGAGAATGATAGAGAAGTAGCTTTTTTATCTCCGGAGTAGTTGCCTTCTACGTACCATTTAAGAGGTTTAATAGGACTATTTGCTAAAATGAATTGGCAAATATGATCCGTACAAATGGTTACCATATTCTGTCCTGATGCATCACCCGTTTCAAATTCAAAAGTCAAAATGAGGTGGTTGCCTTCTATATTGGAGCTTATATCCTGCAATTGAGCAAATCGACTACTTTTTTGGACTAACTTATGGAAATGAGCAGTTTGCTCATAAAACCAAACCAAAAAGCTGCCCAAATCTCCTAGATTATCAAATTTAAAAACAGGAGATCTTTTGACCGATTCAATTAGGCAAATAGATGTAGCGCCTCCAGCCAGCGTACATGCTTTTGCCCCTCTTTGGTAAGAAGCTACTAAGGCACCTTCGGTTGTAGCAAGCGGGACATAAAAATCGCCTTGAGCTACTGATCCCACTACTCTCAGTGGGCCTATCATTCCGGTTGGAAGCTGAATGCAGCCTATAAAATTTTCAATATTTCCCCTGAAATCTTCTGCGGTAATCTTCTCGCTTTCTTGAAATAAATTTTCAGGATTTCGCTGTAAATAATCTTTGATGAAGGCTTTTCTTTTTGAAGAGCCTTCATCGCTTAATGGGAATTCAATAGGGAAATACTGATGGTCTTCTACAGTTCCTGATTTATTCTTCACCTTTTTTATCAGCTCTGGAATGTCATGGAGCATATTTAAGGTTTGGAGTGCCTTTTGGGTTCTTTTGCTAGATGAAGACATAAGTCGATATGTTGGTTCGTTTACGTAAAAATCTAAGACTACTGGTTCAAGAATAATTGTATATAAAATATTCTATTTGATGTTTATTTTTTTATGACTAATCAAATAGGCCTGATTTCAACTAAGTAAATGTAATTTATTCCACTAATAAATCATATTTCAATTTGAAAATTTTACTGATGTATATAATCTAGGTGTAGACCTATAATTTAATAGTACCTCTATTTAACTGATTGATCTTTTAGCAAACATTTCTATGCTTAATTCAATTGAGATGTTTTCCATACTTTCAGTTCTAATTTTTTACCGCCTGATACTCTTCAAATTCCTCTTTGATTCTTTCGGCAATTTCATATGCTGAAGAGCTATCCAAGAAATACTTGCTTAATTTCATATAATTTATAAAACTGGTTAATTCGACTACTTCCAATCCTGTAAGTGAAGCAACTAATTCCCTGTTGTATTTTTTATTTCTAATAATTGAGTCGTCAAGATCAGCTTTAATCCTATAGTATTTAACTTTTTCCTTAGTACGTTTTCCGCTAAACTTATATTTTATACCGCTAATATCTCGATCGTAAAGCGGAGGGATCTCAGACCGAGCTTTTCCTGGCGTTACGCCAAAGGGAATGAATTGATCATTGTGCTGCATAGGCATTGCAATTAATTTTTTACGAAAGTCGTTTGCAGTTTTAGGTAGGTTGCTAACAATCACCTCTTCAAGTTGAATTAGATTTGGTTTTAATAGTATGGAGACTTTATCGTTTCCGTAATAGATGAATTGTTTTGAAACATAATTAATGTTGCTTACCATTAAAGTATCAGCGGTTTCACCTTCAATTCTAAAATTTCCTAATTCAGAGGAAATGGCCATCAAGTTTTTGCTAATGTTGACAATATGGGCACCTTCAATTCCTAAGCCGTCTTCTTCAGATTGGATGATCCCGGTAATATGTTGTGAGTATGATTCATGAATTGTACAAGAAAGTAGTATAAAGCTTAGCAGATTTTTCATTATGCGACTTGTGGGTTGACCAGCGAGTTGTATAAGTAACTTCTAAGCTGTTGTCTATATTATGTAAGTATATAATTTAAGATGGACGGGCGAAAGTGATTGTATAACAAACAGCAATATTATTGATTGCCTTAACTCCTCTAGAGCAGTGAATGAAATAGAAATTAATTGCTCTTGAAAGCTATTATTATTTACCTGCGCCTCATCTCTGGCTACCTTAGCAAGGCTCGGCTCATCCAATTAGCATCTAACATAATATTTTGTTATATCTATTATAACAAAATTTCATAAAGCTAAAATCGAAATTGTAAGTTATAATTATATAATTTTCCATTTGAATATTATATGTAATCTGAAAGATGTATAAATGGAAGTATATATGAAAAAAGCATTAATTCTTAGTTCGATTTTAGTTTTGTTGTTTTCTTGTAGCGATACCGAGACAAAGAAAATATCATCTATAGCAGTAGAAATGTCGGAAGAATATCCAATGGAAGGCTCTAACACGCTTACAGGTATTTGGCAGGTCGACTTAGATGGGATTGATATTAACAATATAAGGAATGCCAAAGTGAAAGCTATTAGGGTAGAGATGGAAAAACCGAAAAAGTCGGATCTGTTGGAAGGAATCATAATGCAGTTAGCAGCCTCGGGCACTGACATGCAAAGAGTAGCTGTACTTAATCCTGTCGAGACAAACCTGAGTTCATTTGAAATGTCAATCGCAGACGAGCAAGAGAATTTAGTGGCGCTGTTAAAACAAGACGAGATTACGTTTGTAGCAGATGTGAATTTAAAAGAAGAACCTTCTAGTGGTTTTTCAATAAAGGCTCAAATAGAATTTGAAGTAGAAGTTAAACAATAGATAAAATTTGTATGAAAAAGTTAATTATAGTTTTACTAGCAGTATCAGCAATATACGTTTCAAGTCCTATTCAAGCTCAAGAGGCCAAGGATGGAGATGCTCTGATCGGAGTTTGGGAGCCAAGTCATGGGAAGGCAAGAATCAAAATTGATAAGATAGCTGATAAATACTACGGTCGAATTGTTTGGCTGAAGGAACCTAACGATCCTGAAACTGGAGAGCCAAAACTGGATAAAAATAATCCCGATGAATCTATGCATTCAGCTCCGCTTAGAGGCTATCGGATGCTGAAAGATTTCGAATATCAAGGCGATGGAGTTTGGACGGAAGGGACTATTTATGATCCTGAAAACGGGAACACCTACAGCAGTGAAATTACACTGAAAGATGATAATACCCTTGACATCCGCGGTTACATTGGAATGAAAACCTTTGGCCGGACAGATGTGTGGAAGCGCCTAATTATTAAGAAATAAATAAAGGTCTATACAAGAATTATGAAACACTTATCTTTATTAACTGTGCTTTTTTTTGTACTCTCGACATCATTTGTGAAAGCACAAGAAGAAGGAGAAGAGGAAGAGATTGATTGGGACGCGTATGGCGAAGTAGAATATGCTGGTGGACAGACTAAATCTTATGCGAATGCTAAGATAGTGGGATTGAGTCCTGCGAAGTTCATTACGATAGGTTACGAACAGCAATTTCCCTATGATTTCAGCTATTCAAATATCGAAAAGGATGCCTATGCTTTTGATCAGGATCGTAAAGAAGCTATTGATAATAATTTAGCTGAGGAGGGTCGAATCGGTTACACTGGAGGCTTAAGAATTAGCGCTAATATTCCGGTGATATCTACGAATTCTTTCATTTGGCAGATGGGAATGAATTATATGCAGTCTGCATATCGCTTTCAGGATGATATTGGAGCTGAAGAAGGAGGCCTAAGAGAACAACTAAATGGGAGAAGTTTACATACCACTGGCCTATTTACTACATTATATAAGCCCTTTAATGAAACAACTTTTATGTTGTTGCAAGCACAGGCTGATATGAGTGGTGATTACAGTTTAAGTGATTTGGGAGACCAATATTTGAGATACTCTGCGGCTGCTTTATTTGGTAAGCGACCTCACGATAGATTACAGTGGGCATTGGGTATTAGTAGAACGTATCGGGTAGGTGCTCCTAACTACGTTCCAATCATACTCTATAATTACACATCACAAAACCGAAAATGGGGAATTGAGGCGCTATTACCTGCAAGGGCATTTTACCGATATAGTATTAATCAAACTAACCTGTTGTTGGCAGGCTTTGAATTGGAAGGCGGAAGCTACCGAATTGGAGGTTTATCTAACCCAACTGCTGGTGAAATTAGTAGTTTTGAAATCCGAAGAGGCGAAATCAAGGCGAGGCTTGAATACCAAAGGAGGCTAGTAGGATTTTTTTGGTGGTCAGTGCAAGCAGGTATAAGGATTGATTACTCTTATGATGCAGATTATTTGGATGATGGTGCAGAAACTTTAAGAGTGTTTGGTATTGCAGGGGAGGCTCCTTTTTCGATGAGAAATTCATTGGGACCTGCACCATACTTTAACTTCTCTATAAGTTTTGTGAGTCCGTAAATTTGTTTTTGACTAACGAGGCTACAAAAAAAGGCTTAGGTGATTAATCACCTAAGCCTTTTTTACTAAAACAATTTTTTAATTTAATCAGCTATTTTCAAAGTTAAAACTGGTCTTTTAGAATGATTTACTACGTCTTCAGCTATACTTCCGCTTAAAAGGTGCATCAGCCCTTTTCTTCCGTGCGTGCCCATTGCTATCAAATCAACATTTTTCTCTTTAGCAAATTCTAAAATTCCTTCTTCCTCATTGATTCCATTATGAATATGCTTTTCAGCCTCTAAGCCTATTTTCTTCATGTACTCATCCATTCGCTTGCCTGTTACGGCAGACGATTCGAAATTATTTGGGGTATTGACTTTCAGCAAGTGTATCTTAGCATAAGAGAGATGTGCAATTTCCTTTAATTTGGAAGCTAATTCCTTGTCATCATTCTTTAGAGCACTTGCAAACACAATGTTGTCAATATTAGCCAAACTAATTTCCTCTTTTAATGTTAGCACTGGACACTTAGCATTTCTTACTACTTTTTCAGCATTAGAACCAATTAGAATTTCATCAACGCCACTACTACCACTAGTTCCCATTATAATCATATCGGGCTCATATTCATTTACAATTGATGAAATATTATAATAGGTGTTTCCAGCCTTTAATTCGGTGTTTAGATTAACGCCCTCTAGCAATTCATCTTCTTTAAGGGCCTTCAATTTTTTCTTTCCGAGTTCAATCATTTTCATGACGAATACTCCTTCCATACCATCCACATTAGTGGCTTCCCCCATAGTATTGAAAGATGTTTGGCCTGGAATTTCAACAACGTGTAATAGTATTAATTCAGCATCAGTTTTTTTGGCAATTTCTACTGCTAATTTCAGTGCGTATTTAGCTTGGTCTGAAAAGTCGGTTGGAACCAATATTTTTTTCATAGTGATATAGTTTTCTTTAGTTGTTCAATTAAATATACGAATCTTATCTTAAAACGATTAAAAAAGTGCTATGAATTATGTCTTACAAGTCTAAAATTGAGATTCCAAATAAAATTACAAATAGCAAAGTAGACAAAGCTAGAATTTTAAGCTGTGGATCAAATTCCTGTGAAGTATTTGCTTTATACATGTTTGATAAATGCTTTCCAAATAAGAAATAACAAAAAAACAGGTAAAGTATAGTTCTGTAATTGTTTGTTAATAGTAAAAAAATAATTGAGGAGATTAAACCACTGATGATAATGAGGCCATGATAAACTTTAGCCTTATCCATTCCGATCCGAACAGGGATGCTGTTTTTTCCAGCAGCTTTATCTGATTTAATATCTCTTATATTATTTATATTCAAAACGCCAGTAGCAAATAATCCACAACTAGCCGCAGGTAATAAAATTAAGGCTTCAAAACTTTGTGCATGAAGGAAATAAGTCCCGCAAACACCTAATATGCCAAAGAAAAGAAACACAGAAATATCGCCCAATCCACTATAACCATAAGGCCTTTTTCCATTAGTATAGGCAATGGCTGCAGCAATTGCCGCTAAACCTAGGCCCAGAAAAACATAAAATGTTGAACTACCAATTCCCACTGAAAAATACAGAAGCATTATGCCGCTTATGAAAGATAATGCGGTAAAGACTACAATTGAATTGAACATAGCCTTAGAAGAAATACTTCCGCTTTGGACACTTCTTTTGGGACCTTCTCTGTCTGCACTATCAGCGCCATGTATGCTGTCCCCGTAATCATTAGCTAAGTTAGAAAGTATTTGAAGAAAAAGGGTCGTAGTTAAACTTAGTATACAAACAGCTAAACTGAATTGACCATAAAAGGCAGCTAAGAAACTACCCATTCCAATACATGATAAAGCCAATGGTAAAGTCCTTAGCCTAAAGGCTTCTAACCAATTTTTGAGCATATTTATAGTTTTTCAGCAATCTCACCAGGGTTGACAGATGAAGGATAGAAACTAATTTTCTCGCCACCTGCTAAAACTAGATACTTACAGAAATTCCAAGTCGGTTCTTTGCCTGTCTTATCATTCAGAAATTTGAAAAGAGGGTGTTGATTTTTGCCTATTACGTCCATTTTGGAAAACATTGTGAAAGTAACGCCATAATTTTTCTGACAAAAGCTGGCGATTTGTTGGTCAGACCCAGGCTCTTGTCCTCCGAAATTATTAGCTGGAAAACCTAAAACGGTTACTTCATCGCCAAATTCTTCATGTAATTGTTGTAAATCAGCATATTGTGGGGTGTAGCCACATTCGGATGCTGTATTCACGATTAATAAATTCTTGCCTTTGTACATTGAAAAATCAATCATTTCTCCTTCCAGAGACTGTACTTGAAAATCGTATATACTCATAAGTTTTTCAGTTTCTTGTAATGGTGTGAAAATAGATAAATTCAGCCAAAGAAACAGAATTTGATAGTGAATGTTCATACTTAGCTATATTAGATACAAATTATTTTATTCTGCTTTATTTTGCTAAAATAATCAAAATGACAATTGAAAACTGTAGATTTTTACCAACTAAAAAAGTGGTCCTTAAGTTTATGTATATTGTCGAATTTTTACATCTTAACTAGTTTCGGGCCGACCTCTTATACCAAGCTAGTTTTTTATTTACTATTCTGAACTGTTTCTACATTTTTGTCGGCACTTCAGCACCCAATAAATTCATTGATTTCTCAATAGTTTCAGCTACGATTCTAGAAAAACCAATTCTAAAAGCTAGGGCTTCTTGATCAGATTCATTAAAAATAGAAACCTCAGAATAGAATTTATTATAGGCTTTCGCTACTTCATAAACGTAATTGGCAATTATTGATGGCGCATATTCTCTGGCTGCTTCGTCAACTTTAGCAGGAAAATCCACTATCAATTGCAGCACATTACCTTCAGTTGGTTCTAGAGAATTCAGCTTTTCACTGACTTTAGGCTGAATATCAATTTGCTCAGCCTTTCTTAAGATCGCACATATTCTAGCATGAACATATTGAATAAAAGGACCTGTATTGCCTTGAAAGTCTATAGATTCCTCAGGATTGAACATCATTCGTTTCACTGGGTCTACCTTTAGGAGATAATATTTCAAGGCACCTAATCCTAATTGACGATACAGTTCTTGAGCTTCCTCTTCATTGAAACCGTCAATTTTACCCAATTCATCAGTTCTGCTTTTGGCAGTCGCGAACATATCCTCCATCAAATCATCTGCATCTACCACAGTACCCTCTCTAGATTTCATTTTACCAGTAGGTAAATCGACCATCCCGTAAGACAAGTGATAGCAGCTTTTTGCCCATTCATATCCTAGTTTATCCAAAATAATGAATAATACTTTGAAATGATATTCCTGTTCATTTCCCACCGTATAAATCTGTTGTTCAATTTTAGGGAAATCTCTATACCTTAAAATTGCAGTTCCGATATCTTGGGTCATATACACCGATGTTCCGTCTTTTCTAAGTAACAGCTTTTCATCTAGTCCTTCCTCAGTTAAGTCGATCCAAACAGATCCATCTTCTTTTTTATAGGCCAGGCCTTCTTTTACTGCCCGAAGTACTTCATCTTTACCTAAGGAGAAAGTTTGAGATTCGTAGTATAGTTTATCGAAATCCACTCCCATAGTTTTATAAGTGTTTTCGAAACCCTTATAAACCCAGCCATTCATTTTTTCCCATAATGCATAGGTTTCAGGATCTTTTTGCTCCCACTTCAAAAGCATTTCTTGAGCTTCTTTCAATAGTGGAGCTTCCTTTTCTGCTTCTTCTTTGGTCTTTCCTGCCTCCATCAATTCAGCAATCTGGGCTTTATACTTTTGGTCGAAAATTACATAATATTTTCCGACCAGTTTATCGCCTTTCATTTTGGCTGATTCAGGCGTTTCACCTTCACCAAATTTTTGCCAAGCCACCATGGATTTGCAAATGTGAATTCCTCTATCGTTGATGATTTGTACCTTATGCACCTTATTCCCATTTGCTTTCAATATTTGGGCAACGGAATAACCCAAGAAATTATTTCTTAAGTGTCCCAGGTGCAAAGGTTTGTTTGTATTAGGTGAAGAATATTCTACCATTACTTCCCTTCCTGTTTCAGCTTTAAAGCCAAAATCAGGAGTCTTCATTATGTCAGAAGCTAACTGCAACCAAACTTTGTCAGCAAATACAATATTCAAAAAGCCTTTTACCACATTAAACCTATTGACCAGCTCTGAATTCTCTTGCATATATTCACCGATTGCTTTTGCAGTTTGCTCTGGGTTTAATTTGGAAAACCGTCCTAAGGGAAAACAAACTAAAGTGTGGCTTCCTTCGAATTCTTTCCTGGTAGGCTGGATTTGTATATGTTGTTCATCCAAATCCTGTTCAAAAAGAGCTTTGAATGCTTTTTGTGATAATGCTTTTAGTTCTTCTGTTAAATTTAACATGATAGAGGGTGATTTATAATATATAATGAATGATTATGCTTTAGGTAAAAATACTTCTGCCATCATGCATCTGGCACTTCCGCCACCCAAAGCTTCGATCGTATCCAATGAGCTACTTACAATTTCGCAATACTTTTCAATCCTTTTTATTTGCACCTCACTTAATATTTGATGGGCAGCTGAGGACATCACCAAGTATGGTTTTCCATCCGTTCCATTTACTTGCAACATATTCCCAGCAAAATGATGCTTTTGATCTTCGCTGATTTCAATTACCTCTTTATTAGTTTCATGTAGACTTTCAATAACAGCTTTTCTTTCTTCTTTATCATCAATAGAATCTGCACAAAGAATGGCTAAATCATTGGCAATGCACATCATAACATTAGTATGGTAAATTGGTAACCTTTTTCCTTCCACTGTTTGATTTGCAGTAAATTTTATGGCTTTGTAGTCAAATTTATTACAAAACTCATCTAATACTGTTTCATCGGTCCTCAATGAAATAGCTATATAGACAATCTTATTGGGACGATCTAAAATCATGCTTCCAGTGCCTTCCAAAAATCGATTATCTTCTTCATGTTTAGAAAAGTCGATAATTTCGCTGATCTTCCTTCCTTCTTTTGTCTGCAGCTTTTCTAGAATATCCGGTCTTCTTTCCAATCTTCTGTTTTCCGCATACATCGGGTATAAACCTACTTTTCCATCTTCATGAAAAGAAACCCAGTTATTGGGGAAAATGGAATCAGGTGTGCTTGGTTCAGGAGTATCTTCCACTACAATGACATTAATCTTTTTGCTTCTCAACTTTTTAACAAAATCGTCAAATTCCTGAGCAGCTTTTAGTTGGATATCTGATGCACTTAATCCTGCAATAGACTTTTGATAATAATTATTCACTGCCGTTTGTTCATTGAATCTGAACTGAACAGGACGTATCATCATTATTGTATCTGTACTTTGTTTATTTTCCATTTGACTAAAATTTCAAAAAGATAAAAATTATTTATTTAGCTCTTTCGAGTGGCAATGTTGAACATCTTAACAAACCTTCCATTTTGGAAATTTCTGCATAAGGTACTTTTTCCACAGTATATCCTTTGGCTTCCAAAAGCCCAGCTAATCGAGTGAAGTTTCTCTCCAGTACAATCACATTCGGACTGATAGAAAAAACATTAGAATTCATTTCATACATCTCATCTCTGGTGATGTGGATTAAATTGTCTTCGCCAAAATAATCTACCAGATATTGGTAATCTTCGGCAAATTTGAATCCATCTTTATAAATAATAGCTTGATTTTTTCCGATAGGCTGGAAACAACAGTCTAAATGAAGGGCATTGTCTTTTGCTACTTCATCAGACTTGTTAAGTTGAAATCCCTTAACTTTTTTGTTAGGGAACTCACTAGCTAAAAAATCTAAACCAGCTCGGTTAGTTCTCGCTACTATGTATTTTTCGAAATCTTCTTTTTCAGAATAACCTACAAAAATATGGTCATTCCATGGCATTACGTCCCCGCCTTCTACTCTCACATTTTCTGGTACCGAAACAATTTGATTTGGATTTATTTTTTCCAATATATATTGAATGCCCTTTATCTCCTCTTTTCTGTCCTTAAGAATTCTAGGTTTTATGAATTTGTCTTCTATAACAAATCCAATATCTCTTGAAAAAATCTGATTGTAATCTTCAATGATTTCAGGCCGGTAAACTTTCACCCCATGTTTTTCCAGAACATTTGCAAATGCTTCCATTTCTTCAACCATATCAGCTTCTTTAGGGTAGGTTCCAGCAGCTATATGTTCTTTTGATTTAGGATCGTAAGCATCATCTAAATTAGGAACATCACCTATCCCTCTGGCAGTCCCTAATATCACAGCCCTCAATGGGGAAGTCTCATCATTTACAAATACATTAATCATAAAAAATATTGAATTATTTAATCAAAAAACCCGAATGTTTCAGCGTTAAAATTTTAGTTTTGCAAAGATTGCAAATATAATTCAATATTGCATTTCAACACCGTACTAAACTTTAGTTGAATGAAGAGTTACATAGATTTAATAGAACAAACCTTTTATTGGCCACAAAAAGAATTTACCGTAGAGGATAACGCCTTGAAATTTCATGATGTCCCTTTGATGGATATCATTGAAAAGTATGGCACTCCGTTGAAATTAACCTATTTGCCCAAGATAAGTCAGAACATAAACCAAGCAAGAGAGTTTTTCGCTAATGCATTTAAAAAATTGAATTATAAAGGAGGTTATACTTATTGCTATTGTACCAAATCTTCTCATTTCTCTTTTGTGATGGAAGAGGCCTTAAAAGCGGGGGTCCATATGGAGACTTCTTCTTCCTTCGACATTCCGATTGTAAGAAAGATGCATGAAAAGGGTTTCTTGACCAAGCAGCATTATGTGGTGTGTAATGGGTTTAAGCGCCCACTTTACAGACAATACATTAATGGGTTAATTAATGATGGTTTTGAAAATGTTGTGCCTGTATTAGATGATTTGAATGAATTGGATAGCTATGAGGCCGAGGCCAAAAAGCCTTATAAAGTTGGGATAAGAATAGCTTCTGATGAAGAGCCTACCTTCGAATTCTATACTAGCCGATTGGGAATACGCTACAATGATGTAGTAGATTTATACCAAAATAAAATAGCTAAAAGCGAGAAGGCAAAGCTAAAAATGTTGCATTTTTTCATCAATACAGGTATTAAAGATACGGCTTACTACTGGAGTGAATTAGGTCGATTTATTGATAAGTATTGTGAGTTAAAGAAAATAGCACCCGAATTAGATACTATTGACATTGGTGGTGGCTTTCCGATCAAAACTTCCTTGGGTTTTGAGTATGACTATCAATATATGGTAGATCAGATAGTGGAAAATATTCAGTGGATTTGCGAGAAGAACAATGTTGAAACTCCGCATATCATGACCGAATTTGGCAGTTATACAGTAGGCGAGAGCGGTGCTACGATTTATTCCATATTAGATCAAAAGTTGCAAAATGATAAAGAGTTGTGGTATATGATCGATGGCTCTTTCATAACGCATTTGCCTGATGTTTGGGGTCTAAATCAAAAATTTATTTTGATGGCTGTCAATAACTGGAATGAACCCTTTCATAAGGTTAAAATGGGAGGACTCACTTGTGACTCCATGGATTACTACAACTCAGAAGCACATTCATTTGAGGTGTTTCTACCTAAAGTTGAAAGAAATGAAAAACAATATGTCGGGTTTTTCCACACTGGTGCATATCAAGAATCATTGGGAGGATATGGAGGTATTCAACATTGTTTGATTCCAGCACCGAAACATGTATTGGTTAATAAAGATGAGAACGGAAAAATCAGTACTAAGCTCTTTGCTGAAGAGCAAACCAGTGAAAGTATGCTGAATATTTTGGGATATTAAAACTATTAATCTTTTATTAGGATGAAGCCAAGGGAAGTACAAAAGAAAAAGTACTTCCTTTTCCTTCTTCTGATTCTACTTTCAATTCCGAATTATGAATAGATAGAAACTCTCTTACCAGTTGCAAACCTAATCCAGTGCCTTTTTCGTTTCTAGTGCCTTTGGTAGAAATTTTCTTGTCCTTTAATTTTATTCTCTCCAACAAAGCATTCGGGATTCCAACCCCTGTATCAATTATTTTAACTATTGCTTTCTGATCTTCAGTTTGTTCAATATCCACCGCAATCTCTCCGCCTTCAGTAAATTTTATGGCATTATTGATGAGATTTCTCAAAATAAATCGCATCATGGCCAAATCTGCTACAACTTCTATGTCTTCTCCAACCTCACATTTTAATTTAATTTCCTTTTCCAGCGCATTTCCTTCAAATAAAGTACAAATCTCAGATACAATATCTTTGATGTTTACATTTGTTAGCTTAACATCATTATTACTTCGGGACCATTCCAGTAGATTTTCAACCAATGCATGTAAACTGTTGAGGTTGTTTTTAACCAGTGGAAACAATTGAGCCAGGTCTTTCGGACTATTGGCATCAACATATTTAGAATTTAAGTAAGCCCGCATACTGTTAATTGGGCCTTTTAAATCATGGGAAATGATGCTAGTTATCTGAGTGTTTAGTTGATTTAAAGCCTCTAATTTTTCATTGCTAGCTTCTAATTTTAACTTTTTATCTCTTAATTCAATCAGTTTGGAAGCTTGACCCCCTAAAATTTCCAATGCTTGAATTTGCGTTTTGCTTAGTTTTTTAGGTACTGAATCGATTACACAAAGTGTACCTAGGTTGTAGCCATTTGTAGATTTAATGGGCATTCCTGCATAAAATCTAATATTTGGGTCTTCGGTGACCAATGGATTATCATAAAATCTTTCATCAGCTAAGGTATTCTCAACTATGAAAATATCATCACTATAAATAGCATGTCCGCAAAAGGAAACATCTCTGCTGGTAGAATCGACAGTTACCCCTTTTTTTGATTTAAACCATTGTCGATCAGTATCAATTAAGGTGACTAAAGATATGGGAACCCCGCAAATGATAGAAGCAAGTTCAACTAATTCATCAAAATCTTTCTCCTGCTCAGAATCTAAAATTTTTAATCTGCGGAGTTCTCTTAACCTTTCATTTTCGTTATTTGGAATTCCAGGCTTAATCATTGTCTAATTTATCAGTAAATAATTGAATATCAGAATTTTTTAAGAGTTACTATTATATTCAAATTATTTATTTGTCAATTACATTACGATAATTGACCAACTTCGGATTCATTGTTGATTTTTTTCACCAAACCTTGCAAAACTTTTCCTGGACCGCTTTCAATAAATATTGAGGCACCGTCTTGCACCATTTGATGGACAGATTGAGTCCATTTGACTGGTGCTGTCAATTGGGCTATTAAATTTTCTTTAATAGTTTCTATATCAATTGATCCTTGTGCATTTACATTCTGATAAACAGGACATTTGGGTTGGCTAAAGTTCGTTTCCTTGATGGCCTTAGCTAATTCTTCTCTAGCCGGTTCCATTAGAGGAGAGTGAAATGCACCTCCCACTGGTAAAGGTAAAGCCCTTTTTGCACCTGCCTCTTTCATTTTTTCACATGCAATTTCTATTCCTTTTTTTGAGCCTGAAATGACTAATTGTCCTGGACAATTGTAATTGGCTGGAACAACTACCTCCTCCTTAATCTCGCTGCAGACCTTTTCCACTACTTCATCTTCTAATCCTAAAACAGCTGCCATAGTAGAAGGGTTGATTTCACAGGCTTTTTGCATGGCCAAAGCTCTTTTGTAGACTAGTTTTAGTCCATCTTCAAAAGATAAGGTGCCATTTGCCACCAATGCTGAGAATTCGCCTAGTGAGTGACCAGCTACCATTTCAGGCTTAAAGTCTGGGTGAACCAATGCGTTGATTACTGAATGTAGAAAGACTGCAGGCTGAGTTACTTTGGTTTCTTTCAATTCTTCAGCTGTGCCTTCGAACATTATTTTTGTGATTTCGAAACCTAATATTTCATTAGCTCTGTCAAAAAGTTTTTTGGCTTCAGAGTTGTTTTCGTATAATTCTTTTCCCATTCCTGGATATTGGGCTCCTTGCCCTGGAAATACATAAGCTTTCATGTTATAATTGTTTTTTTAATGAACCTTGGAATTCGCAATAAATTTAATGGATTCAATGTCATCAAGTAGAATCCTTTAAGTTTATGCTCTTTTCATAGGTGATTCTTTACGATTTAAAATTTGTACCTAATTGCGGTGGCAAGTTATAAATTTTTGGAAAATCTGAATAGCAACATGACTCTTAATCCATTTCCACAAATCTATTCTTGATTTCTTCTGAAGGCATTCTGCAAGTATCTCTTTTTCCAAACCATTTGTAGCGATTTCTTGAAATTTGGTCATAAACAAAATCTCTAACGAATTTTGGAAATATTATGAATATGTACAATGCTTTCCAAGGGCCATTTAAATTTTTGGCCACTTTAAGTGCTGCCGTACTTTTTGAATAGATTTTATTTGAATCTACTAATAGGATACTGTCGGTATTCTCTCGGATAGATAAGGGTACATGCTTTTCAGCTGCGTTAGATTGCAAAGGCGCAAATTTAAAATGGCCTTTTTTATCATGATCAATAATGAAGTTTACAGCTCCATTACATAAATTACAAACGCCATCGAAAAATATGATAGGTTTTGAAGACTTCAAGCTATCTTATGATTTGAACATACCCTTTATAACTTTGTTGACGGTTTTCCGGCCTTAACATATCAAAGGTTACAATAGCTTCAAAGAAATAAGTTGCTGATGGCAGTGGTTCACCGCCAAAATTGGTGCCGTCCCAATTAATATACAAACTATTTTCCCCACCGCTTTCATAAGAGTACAGCTGTTTTCCATATCTGTTGAAAACCCTAAACTCAATTTTTTCAACAAAACGTGGACATTTCTCTAAAGGAATAGTAGCCGCCTGAGTGAAATCCTTATTAAAGAAAGGAGTGAAGGTATCATTCTTGTTGTCTCCATTCGGAGTAAACACATTTGGAAAAGCTATATTAGGACAATTATCCTTACAGAAAATCTCGGAGAATTGACTTCTATTTTCAGATTGATCAACTGCCCTAATCCTATAACAGCCAGCAAATTCAGGAAGATTATCATGAATAAAAAAAGTGTCTTGGGTGGTTCCAATTAGTTCAAATTCACTTTCCAGATCACTCTGAAAGAAAATTTCATAATAACCGATCTGGCTATCACAGCTATCCGCTAAATCTGCTTCCCAGAATAGCTCGTTTTGGAACTGATTAAATTCACAATCTTTATCAGCTAGGAATTCTAAGCATTTTTCAGGGGATTCGATTTGAAAGCCAACATCGAAAGGTGGACATGGATCTATTTGATCATCTGGCCTCGCGCAAAGAATCTGAGAATTATTGAGTAGGGGCTCAAAGATATCTTCGTTCCCATATCCTCCTGATGTGGTAACATAATAACAATACTCCTCCATATTGGATAAGTTTTGATTATTAAATTGACCACTGTCCAAATATTGGAATCCAAATTGAGTTACATCTACAGAATCGATTAAGGTCAACTGATTTGGGTCGCCTCCAGCCTTATTTCTATATATATAATGATATGGGTAATCTTGATTTGTGTTTGACCATGGTACTTTTGCCTCCCAATTTAATTCTATTGATTCAAACAATCCAACGGATGATAACCTTACCGTAGATGCTCTGGCTGAGATTTCAATTAAATTTTCTTCAATTACCTCATCATCTAGCAAATAAAGCTCTAATTGATAAGAATAAATCTCTGAGGCTGTATTCAAATCTGAAACGGTAAAGGTAGTATCATTTTCAATGATTGCTATGGGTTCAAAGCCACCGCCATTACTTCTTAAGACTTGATATTTATATGGTTCAGGATAAACATCCGTATCAATATCTAACGGAGGTAACCAGCTTACAATGATTTCGCCATTTTCGGAATCAGTTTCCTCAATGCTTACGTTAGTTATCACAGGGCCTGTGGCCGCAACTTGTTGACAAACCTCGTCTGAAGCGTAACTAACTCCACCTTTTGGCAATTCAAAAACGGCAACTAATCTGTAGCAATAAGTGGCTCCAAAATCCAATCCTTGATCAGCATTATCATCCAAGAAAGTGTTTTGACCTACTTCGATTGCACCAATCAGTTCATAACCGCCATTTTCTGGAATGCCGATTTCGCAATTTTCAGGCTCAAATTCAAAGCTGTCTACCCTTCTGTACACTTGGACCACTTCAGCATTACCACAATTATATTCATCCCAGCTTATTTCGATGGAGCGTTGAGGCTTACTTTCTGCGACCACATTTTTTGGTGATGGAGGGACCACCGTTACACTCCAGGTTTCGAAAGTTGTCAAGCGTATTCCAGGACCACTATCGGTCGCTTTAAACCTTACCAGATATGGATCTTCTCTAATATGAGAGCAATCAGTTTGCCACGAGAAATTTGAAATAGCAGGAGATTCAAAGAAATCATTGCTTGTTGGGCTCAAAACAGCTGGTGGTGATAAGACAAACGGACCACCAAAACCTTCTATTCGAACCAGTGATTCAGGATTCGGGTCAGTAGCTATTATTTCCGCCTCAAGCAAAGTTCCTGCTTCCACGCATGTGTCGAGTGGTATTTGTAATTCTGGTGGGTCGTTATCGGTTTCATCCACAATGATTTGCATGTCACGAGTAACGCTCCCTAGAAAACGCCATTCCCCTGCAATTTTCCGCCATTCTTCAGCAATAAAAGCAACGTTAAATTCTCCTTTTAGACCTGGTGCATCCCATATTAAATCACCAAGAACCTCGTCTAATGTTAGAGTAGCTGGATCTTCCTGTTGACTGTCGAGTCCTCCTGCTGCAATCTCTGGTGATCTAAAGTTTGGTACGTTTACTCCTTGTCTGCTTTGAGGGGTTACCATTTTAAAAGCAATACTATCACCATTAATATCGAAGGCTCCTGGATTATGGTAAAATAAAACTCCAATAGCGCCTTTATCTACAGGTGGTATTAAGAAAATAGGTGTGTCATTGCATCCAAAGAAGGGGTCTATTCTAATCAAAGTCTCCACATAGAAAGAAACTGCACCGGAATTACTCATATTGATAATCCCTACATTCCTAAAATCTTCTACATAAGAAACATTGTAGTTCCCATCAGCACTATAATTATGAGTGATCTTGAATTCAACTAACTCTATTTCATCGTCAATTATCTCTTTTCTACTAAAGCCATCAGGGTTTAACATTATAGATTCTCCATCACCAAATTTGAATTCTCCATTTCCAAATAGAATGTCAGAGCCAGTGTCTCTATAGGCCGTCAAAGTAAATTCATACTCCCTTCCACTACAGCCGACTCTTCTAGCAGTGATTTCACCTGCTCTTATGTGTGTAGCGAGTGTTTCTCCTAAAGTGCAGAATATCAATATAGTAAATAAGGTGATTTTTTTCACAGGTATAGTATTGATAAGAATATCTAAAACGTTAAATTAAAAAATATTGTTCTCAAAACATCAAAACATTCAAGAATCATTATAAGTTATTTGCACATCCAAAATAAGCAATATTATTTAGAATTGTTTAAAATAGAAAACACAATTGTTTTGTAAGTGTTCCAAATGTAACTTTGAGACGAACAATATATTATAAACCTAATAATTAAAATAAAATATATGAGTTGGCTTTCTGATACTTTAACAAGTACAATCGGTAGGAAATTGGTGATGTCCCTTACCGGTCTTTTTTTAATCATTTTTTTGGTGGTCCATTTGGCAGGAAATTTTCAGTTATTAGCTGATGATGGTGGTTTGGCATTTAATGCATATGCCAAATTCATGACTTCGAATCCTATTATTAAATTCACTTCTTACGGACTTTATGCATTTATCTTAATCCATATCATCATGTCTATCGCTTTGGCTGCAAAGAATAGAGCAGCCAGACCTGTTGGCTACGATCAGGTAAAGGGTTCTGCGAATAGCTCGTTTTCTTCCAGAAATATGGGGATTTTGGGATTTATAATTTTCGTTTTTTTAGTTATCCATTTAAGGAATTTTTGGTACGAAATGCATTGGGGTTCAATTCCTATGGACGAAGCCGGAAACAAAGACCTGTATGCAGTTGTTAATGCAGCATTCGCAGAATGGTGGTATGTGGCAATTTACGTGGTATGTATGGTGGGATTAGCTTTTCACTTATCTCATGGTTTTTCAAGCGCTTTTCAAACGCTCGGAATTAACCATAAAAAGTATACACCATTCATTAAAAAATTAGGAATCGTATATGCAATCCTTATTCCGGCTGCATTTGCTAGTATTCCATTAATCATGTTTTTCAATAGTTAAGGATAATTACTGTACTATGAATTTAGAATCAAAAATACCTGAAGGTCCATTAGCAGAGAAATGGACAAATCATAAATTTAATGTAAAGCTGGTAAACCCAGCTAATAAGCGAAAATATGATGTTATTGTTGTTGGTACTGGTTTAGCAGGTGCTTCGGCTTCAGCTTCCTTAGCCGAACTTGGATACAATGTAAAAGCATTTTGTTTTCAAGATAGTCCAAGAAGGGCGCACTCAATTGCCGCTCAAGGAGGTATTAATGCAGCTAAGAATTATCAAAATGATGGCGATAGTGTATTCCGTCTTTTTTACGATACTATCAAAGGTGGTGACTACCGTTCCAGGGAAGCAAATGTGTATAGACTTGCGGAAGTAAGTGTTAACATTATAGATCAATGCGTGGCTCAAGGAGTTCCATTTGCAAGAGAATATGGTGGTTTACTTGCAAACCGTTCTTTTGGGGGTGCTCAAGTGTCAAGAACATTCTATGCCCGTGGACAAACAGGGCAACAACTGCTATTAGGAGCCTATAGTGCCTTAAGTCGCCAAGTGGCAAATGGAAAGGTAGAGTTGTTTCCTAGAACTGAGATGTTAGATTTAGTGATGGTGGATGGAAAAGCTAAAGGAATTGTTACCCGTAATTTAGTAACAGGTAAAATTGAATCGCATAGTGCACATGCCGTTGTTTTAGCTTCTGGTGGGTATGGGAACGTATTTTACCTTTCCACTAACGCGATGGGGTCAAATGTTACCGCAGCTTGGAGAGCACACAAGAAAGGCGCTTTAATGGCTAATCCTTGCTATACTCAAATTCACCCAACATGTATTCCGGTTAGTGGAGATCATCAGTCTAAATTGACTTTGATGTCAGAGTCATTAAGGAATGATGGTCGTGTATGGGTTCCAGCAAGCAAGGAGTTAGCAGATAAAATTAGAAAGAAAGAAATTCATCCGAATGATTTAAGTGAAGATCAAAGAGACTACTACTTAGAAACAAAATATCCGGCATTTGGTAATTTGGTTCCAAGGGATGTGGCTTCCAGAAATGCCAAGTATGTTTGTGATGAGGGTAGAGGAGTTAATGAATCTGGCAAAGCTGTTTACCTTGATTTTAGAGATGCGATCAATAGAGATGGTGAAGATACGATTGCTGGTAAATACGGTAATTTGTTTGACATGTATCGTCAAATTACTGGTAGTAATCCATATAAAGAGCCAATGATGATTTATCCGGCAGTACATTATACTATGGGTGGTCTTTGGGTTGATTACAATTTGAAAACCAATATAGATGGCCTGTATGCTACTGGGGAATCAAATTTCTCAGACCATGGTGCCAATAGATTAGGAGCTAGTGCATTAATGCAAGGGCTAGCAGATGGTTATTTTGTAATTCCTTATACAATCGGTAATTACTTAGCTGGTGAAAAATATGAGAAAATAGGTACTGACCATGAAGCTTTTAAAGAAGCGGAAAAATCAGTGAAAGATAATATTGATAAGTTACTTTCTATTAAAGGAACCAAATCAGTTGACCACTACCACAAAGAATTAGGAAAAATTATGTGGGATTACTGTGGCATGTCTAGAACAGGAGAAGGCTTGAAAAAAGCCAAAGAGATGGTGAGAGAATTAAGAGCTGATTTCTGGAAAAATGTAAAGGTTTTAGGTACGAATGAAGAATTCAATAGTTCTTTAGAAAAAGCTTCAAGAGTTTCTGATTTCTTAGAGCAAGGAGAGTTAATGATAGATGATGCATTGCATAGAGAAGAATCTTGTGGAGGACACTTTAGAGAAGAGCATCAAACGCCAGAAGGTGAGGCTAAACGTAATGATGAGGATTTTGCTTATGTAGCCGCTTGGGAGTATACAGGTCCTGAAAAACCTGAGACACTTCACAAAGAACAATTGATATTCGAAAATGTAAAACTGACACAGAGAAGCTACAAATAAGCTTTTAGTCATCTAAAATATTTTAATTATGAAATTCAAATTAAAAATCTGGAGACAGAAAAATAATCAAGATAAAGGAGCATTTAAAACTTATGATTTGGATGGTGTGTCATCTGATATGTCATTCTTGGAAATGATTGATGTTTTAAATGAACAGTTAACCGATAAAGACGAAGATCCCGTACATTTTGACCACGATTGTCGTGAAGGTATATGCGGAATGTGCAGTATGTACATTAATGGAGAGCCACACGGCCCATTAAGAGGAGTAACTACTTGCCAACTTCATATGAGGAGTTTCCAAGATGGTGAAACAATCACAATTGAGCCTTGGAGAGCAAAAGCATTCCCAATCGTTAAAGATTTAGCTGTTGACAGAAGTGCATTTGATCGAGTAATTCAAGCCGGTGGATATGTGAGCGTTAACACAGGTGGAACTCCAGATGCTAACGAAATACCAATTCCGAAATCCGTAGCAGACGAAGCTTTTGATGCCGCTACTTGTATTGGATGTGGAGCTTGTGTTGCAGCTTGTAAAAATGCATCTGCAATGCTTTTTGTAAGTGCAAAAGTTTCTCAGCTATCCATGTTGCCTCAAGGCAAAGTAGAAAGTTCAGAAAGAGCACAAAAAATGGTAGCCCAAATGGATGAAGAAGGTTTTGGTGCATGTACAAACACAGGAGCTTGTTCTGCTGAATGTCCTAAAGGGATTGACTTATCCAATATAGCAAGAATGAATAGAGAATATTTGGGAGCTAAAGTGGGTTCTCAGGATTAATTAAATATTGAATTATTTTGAAAAGGGCTTCGGCCCTTTTTTTGTTTCCTTTTTTTGTGATTTTATTTCAAAATCCATACTTTTGGATTTAAAATAAAGCTAGAAAACAACCAAA
>TARA_R110002012_G_scaffold61127_2_pt1 | contig 72259 bp, 63 predicted proteins | sample TARA_R110002012 | Tara Oceans TARA_R110002012 (sample SAMEA4396515) | marine metagenome | biome: Westerlies Biome; feature: [DCM] deep chlorophyll maximum layer (ENVO:01000326); material: water (ENVO:00002006), including particulate matter (ENVO:01000060) such as... | depth 40 m
CCTGTTGAATTTTGGATAGTGCTTTCTGATGTGTTCCGATTCCACAAGCAATGCCACAAGCTCATTCCCCGTAAGCTCATAATCTATAAAGTGTGTTTCCTGCCCCAGTTGATATTCCTTTGTTTTTTTATCGTAAAAATGACTGAGCACCCGTTTCTTTATATTTTTCGCTTTTCCGGCATATACCACTTGGTGTTTTTGGTTTTTGAAAAGATAGATACCAGGCTCTTCGGGTAATTCGTTTATCTGCTCGGCGGGAATATGTGGCGGAAGCGTTGCCTGCTTTGAACGCGGGTTTAAAAAGGAATTGATAATACTGAAATCTTCATCCAAAGAAAGCAAACGCTGAAAAAGAATAACAGTGGCATCCACATCGCCTTCGGCACGGTGACGGTTAAGGTGCGGAATATTGATAGTGCTACAGAGCCTTCCCAAACTATAGGAAAGCATTCCGGGAATCAATTTACGGGATAGGCGAACAGTGCAAAGTTTTTTTCGATTGTAATGCTGCCCCAAAAGCCGAAATTCACCGCGGATTACATTGTAGTCAAAACTAACGTTATGTGCTACAAAAACGGCATTCTGCGTAAACGCTTCAATTTTTTCAGCAACTTCAAAAAATCGGGGCGCATCGGCAACCATTTCATTGTCAATACCTGTTAGGGCAGTAATGTGCTGGGGAATGGTACGCTCCGGATTGATAAGTGTAGTATACTTATCCACCACTTCGCCATTTTTCATCAATGCAATACAAATTTCAGTAATACGATTGCCTGCTATTCCACCGCCAGTGGTTTCTACGTCTATAACTGCGAAAAGTTGTGATTGCATTTATTTTTTTGCTGGGAAAACAAATGTAGGAAAAGAATTTTTAATATCTGGAATATTTCCCGTTAAATGGAAATATTCCAGATACTAAGCGTAATTTAGGTTTAAGAGGTACTTAGGTTGTAATTAAATTTCTTTAGAAGACACGTTCTTTAAAACTTTGTTTTTTTCTTCCAAAGCTAGCGATGCTTGATAAACCAAAATCTTTTTCTTCTTTAAAAAATAGCCTCTGGAAAGTAAAAATGAATAATCGTTCATCGCTGTAAAAAGCACATTTAGAGCATTGTCATAATATCTTTGATTTCCAAAGTATGTCCATTCTTTTGAGAGATAAGCTTCAAAATTATCTTTCATTGAAGGGCTAATCTCAGACTGGTATAAACTCTCAGAAAGCAGCAGTTTGATTTTTTCTTTAAGCTCCACCTCTTGTCGCTCTATTCTTCTAAAATTGCTTCTAATTTCTTCAATTGATGTAGTTTCTGATACAAATTGCAGGTTTTCGGTAAGTTGTTCGTATATTTTATAATTAACGTCAAATTGTTTGTCGTATTCAAAAAAGGCTTTGTAAAGTGCTTCCAGTCTAGGTTCTTGGGCTTGTTTGCGTTCTAGTTTTTTGAAAAATCTAAAGATGTTTATATCATTCTGTTTAATTATTGCAGTTGTTTCTTCCAATTCTTTTTCAATTACATTCAACAGCTCTTTAATTTCTTTCTTGGAGTATTTCTTTCCGTCATAATCAAAAGTTTTTATTGGCAAAGATTTATTGGCAATTGCTTTTAGGGTTTTAATATCATTCTTTAGAGCTAACTCTGTATAAACCATAGCTGTATTTTCATCAGAATAAAGCGTTTCCAATGTAAGTGGTTCAGAAATGATATAGGTTTCTTCAATATCAAATGCTATGGGGTTTTTGTCGTCGTAATAGTTGTTGTAAAGCTTTGAAAAAGTATTTTTATTAAATTCTTCTGAATACTCTTTTTCAAATTCTTTAAAAGGAATAAAACTGGTCTCGGCACTATATTTTACGTTTTTAAACATGCCCTCGGTCTGTTCCTTTTGAAATTCCTCAACATTTTTAAAAATACTATTTGCGGGCAGCCCAGTGTCTGCTAGGGCAGTGGTGGTTAGTTTATCCAGTCTTGCTATTCGTTCTTCCGTGCTGGGGTGCGATGCCCATTGGTTCTTTATCACTAATTTCGATTTATGAAACCTTCCTATTTCTTCAGTAGGCACTTGGGGCAGGTTATTTTGTAACGGAATGTCATTTTCTGAGGCCAGAAAGTTCATTACATAGGCCTGCTCTTTGTAGATATTTTCTGTTTTGACGTTATTGGCTATTTGCTTTTCATAAAAAGAAATTACGTTGCTAAAGCTATGGTCTGCTAACTTCAAGCGCAACAGACTGCTTTTTAATGGATCGGGGCCCGTTACACTTGCGGCTATTTCATCTGCATGAAATTCCATTTCGCGGGAAAGTGCCATATAGCTCTTGTTTACCACGCCGTACATTTTTTTTAATATCCATTGTATTCCCTCTACTATCTTTACCGCCAAAACCAAAAAAATGGAAACAAGTCCGTGCACATTGCCCAAGCTCTGTATCAATTTTTCATAGGAAGCATTGTCATAAAGCATATTGAAAATAACTTGGTTTACATTGTATACATAGCTACCTACCTTCATTGTACGTTGCGAAAAATGGCCAAACTCGTGTGCTAGTATTGCTTTAAGTTCCTCTTTGGTTACGCTATTAACAAGACCCAGGCCTATTTGTAGGTTTTTTTGAATAGGCAAAAACATACTCCAAAAGTTGGAGTCATAAAATACGGCAGCATTCACTTCGCTAGACAGATATACTTTCTTGGGAAAATTAGTACCCACTTCTTTTACAATTTCTTCAATAAGATTAAAAAGTTCTGGTGCCTCCTGTTTTTTTATTTCCCGCAGATGGGAACGATCTACTTTGTTCGATTTAAAAATAAACTTCAATAGGAAGATAAGGATTACCACACCAAAACTTGCCAGACCTAGGCCAAAAATTATTGTAATAAGCCGAGGAAAGGAAATGATAACCAGTAGCCCTCCATAAATGCAAAGTGCTGTAAGGCCTACTGTCAGTGATAATAAAAGAAGGTATGTTAGTACAAAGAAAACAATTGAAAAAACTGCTTTGGTAGTTTGGCTTTTAAACTCTGCGGAAAGTTTAACATCTGCTTTGGCCATAGTCGGTATATATAGATTTGGTTTAGTTACCGGCTAAAAATAGAAAATTTTTTTAATGGATAAGAGATGTTAAAAAATATAAGTTTAAAGAATAGCAGAATATGATTATAAGGAATAATTTATATTAGATTTCAATAAGGAAAAATTTGGATTCTTCTATCGATAAAATATTTAGTTCATTTATGTCCTTAATCACCAACAAATCTCTATTATTTAAAAGCTCTCCATTTACCTTCATCGTCCCACTAATATTTAAAATTAGGATACCATTCTCGTTGTTTTTTAAAAGATATTTCTTTTTGGTGTTAACTTTTAAAAATCCATAATAGAGGTATACTTCTTTTAAATCATTTGAAGATTTATCAGGATCAATTTTCGATTCTATAATTTTTTGGAAGCTAACCTTTTCAGGTTTTAGAGTAATAACTTCTTTTTTTGGAGTAGTTTCATATTCAATTATTGAAGCCCGTTAAGGTAAGTTGTATTTCATATTCTAATTGTACCTTTACCCACTATTTGCCAATAAACTAATACGAACACTTGAAAAAATCCTATAAAACTGCTGCGCTCATAGGCTTTGTCTCCAAAGGCATAGTCTATCTGGTTATAGGCATCCTTTCTTTATTGGCAGCATTGAATATGGGCGGCAAAAGCTCTGGCACCAATCAGGCGCTCGCATTCCTTAAAAAACAACCCTTTGGGCAGATACTTTTGCTGCTCTTGGGCGTGGGCTTGCTTTGCTATTCCTTTTGGATGTTTGTACAAAGTATTAAAGACCCAGAGGAGTTAGGCAGTAGCAGAAATGCAAAACTGCGCCGTTTTGGTCTTTTTACTACGGGCTTGGTCTATACTTTTGTGGCCGGGCTGGCTTTTTTCCATGTGTTCACTTATATGCCCGATGGCAACTCCGGTTCCCGCTATCTCAACTTCTTGGGCCCCTCCACCTTGTCCATTATTTTTATTATGGTAGGTATTATTTTGGCTGTGCAGGCTTTTGTTTTAATAGTGGGGGTTTTTAAAGGGGGGCTATTGGATCAATTCAATTTGGAAGGCCATAAATATTACAGGTTCATTCGCCTTATTGGTCAGTTTGGTTTCTATTCCCGTGCCTTTGTTGTCGTCATAATTGCCTATTTCTTTCTTCGGGCAGGCATTTATACCGGCAATCACGATATAAAGGGCATACAGGACGCCTTTTCGTTTTTGGATCAATCTCTTGTGGGCAGGATACTCATGGCGTTTACTGCCGTAGGCTTTATTTCCTATGGGGCTTTTTATGTGTTGCTTACGCGGTATCGAAACTTTAGTGCTAATTAAATTTTTATTTATTTTAATAGGCCATTAATAGTTTTAAAAAAAAAAATCAGCATTCAATGATTCACGTAAAAAACATCCTTTAAATGATGTAATTTTTTTTCATTCTATTTAAAAAATCTAATTGAAAGTATATCTTGCGGAATATTAACCCCTCACTCTTAAGTGCTCGTATTTTATGAAGAGTTTTCTTAGCACATGTATTTTAATAATTCTTATTTTTTTCAATTCTGTTGGTTTTGCTCAGAATTTCCAAATAAAATCGAAATCGGAAAGTATTGAAATTCAAGATGATTCTTCTTTTGTGAATGAAATTACAATCCTGTTTAAAAAAAGTAATGAAACACGCCTTTATCCAATTTTTTATGACACGGAATTAGAGCATATCTCAGATGTTCAACTTTTTGAAATAAAAGGTAGGCGTGAAAAAAAGCTAATTGTAAAAAACAGAAATGATGAAAATGTTAAACTGGATTATATCCATAGCAAAAAAATTAAAGTAGTTGAGATTCCACCTAATCTCGACGTTAAGCTGACATATATAATTTCCTGTAGGGAATTGATGTATTTCTCAAGTTTACAATTTTTTTCTTATAATGAAATAGATACTTTAAAATATCAAATAAAAGTTCCAAAAAGGTTTAAATTTTCGCATAATACCATTTATCAAGATTCGCTTCCCTACTTCACCATAGACTCCACTATTACCGAAACCAATTCAGTTTGGAATATAAAAGCATTGCCAAAAAAAGTTGAACCAGATCCACTACAGTTTTTTGGAATTTACAAGAATATGAAAGTTCCATTAATGCGAACTCTTGTGGTGCCTAATGCATATAGCGGTCAACCAATTAATTATATGAACAATTGGTACTTAGGAAATATAGCTCCAAAGCAAGGGCTGAACAATGAAGTAAGACAAAAAATTGATGAATTAACTGCTAATATTACTGAACCATTACAAATTGCAACTATACTATATAATTATGTAAAGACCAATTTTAAGTATGTTGCTATAGAAATTGGAATGGGTGCATTTATACCATCACACGTAAACGAAGTATTTCGAAATAAACAAGGCGATTGTAAAGACCTTTCAAATTTTTTATCGGAGGCGTTGAAATATAAAGGCATTAATAGCGATATTGCTTTAGCTGCAACTTTTGATCATATAAGTGACTGTGATTTCCCTTCCTTAAGTTCAGCAAATCACGTTATTTGCATTGTCTATATAAATGGTGAAACCATACTGCTAGACCCTACAGATCCTATTCACAAAGTAGGGACCCCAGTAGAAAGCCTACAGGATCGTACTATATTAATTGTGAACTCTAAAGGAGGATCTTTTTATAAAGCAGCAGGTTTCAGCCCCCAACAGAATGAAATTCTTTATGAATTAAACCTAAAAACAGACCCAATTGATAAAGTGATAAAAGGGACGTTTGAAATTGACTACAAAGGAATCTCGGGAAACTATTTGCGCCGTATCAGAAAAAATGAAGGTTCCGAAAAGTTTGCCGATTTTGCCAAAACTTTTTATGATGAGATTTTTGGGAACCAGCAAATCTCAGAATTAACTATTGATAGTGAGTCGAATAAATTCCATCTTCAAGGAAATCTTGCTGTATCCGGTAAAACCTACGATGACAGCGCGCATACGTATTTATTTATTGATTTTTTGCCAAGGCTCATTGAATCTGAAAAAAGAGAGACCTTGATAGAAGGTACTTACCTGAACAATCCCTATAAAAAAAAGGTTCTTGTTAAAATAAAGTTAGACCAACCAATTGAACCTTTCATCCCTATTGAGCATAACTTTAGTGGTGATGGAATATCCCTAAATGTATATCTAAGCGCAAAATCTGAGATGGAAATAGAATGTAAATATGATTTTATATTTGATCATATTTTTATAGAAAAAGATAATATTGAAAAAATAAATCAAATTTTGGAATCATTTAAAACAATAATCGATGCGCCAATTGTTCTCACAAAAGAAAAAAGCTAGTATTGCGGCCATTATTCTTGGTGGGCTTTTTCTTGGTTTTAAAGCTTCTGTTCCCGGCAAAGCTGAAGATCCATTTTTAACTCTTTGTAAAAATTCAGATGCCTATTTTACGCATTCGTATAGAGATATCACATATGAAAAATATTGGGGAAATTATAGAAAGCATATATCCATTAATAATAAACTGGTAGTGAACAATCCCTCTGGAGTGGAAAAGTATGCTTTTTTAAGGCTGGATGAGTTTGAGAGCAATACTATTGAAAGTATCAAAATCAGAACCTTGAAAGCTAACGGTTCCATCGTCGAGCTAGATTCCAGTTTGGTTTTTAAGCGAAATTCCAAACGAGAAAAATTTGGACCAATAAACTATCCGATTCCTGCAGTAGAACCTGGAGATACCATTGAAACAAGTTACGTTTACTATGAGCGAATTGAAGAATCTAATCTTAACGGTTATGTAAACCTATATTCAGCTGTACCCAGTATAAATTCACAATACACTATAAAAACAGGTCCGCAACTCACTGTTCGTTATAAAACCTATAATGATTTTCCTAATCCGGCAGTTATTGCTAATGATACAATTGTGTACCTGCAATTTTCCATGGATAATGTAATTGGATTAGAAGAAAACGAATATAGTTGTTTGCCGTGCGAGAAACCCTATTTATACTATTCTTTGGAAAAAAATGATAGTGAGTTAAGATCTTGGCGAGACGTTTATAACGAAGAGTTTAACTTTCTTACACAACCAATGGCTTTGGATACTGAAAACTCATCCTATTATAATCGTTGGAAACGCCGGGTAATTGGCGAGGCAAAGGATAGCACCAAATATTATCAGCTGGAATTATTGCACAATGAAGTATTAAAAAACTTTAAAATATTGCCCGTACAAGAAAATGAGTTTATAAAATCAACAGGCTTTTTTTTAAAAGAGGAACGATTTGATCCAATAAGCATCCGAAGATTTTATAGACAATTATTAGAAGATCTAGAAATTGAATATTGGGCCGTGTTTGGGAGAAGTAAGCGCTTTGGTACCATTGATACTGAATATATAAGAAAAGGTGAATTTGATCACGTTTTCTTTGCTTTTGAAAATGAAAAAGGCACGGTGCAGTTCTTATATCCCCATGAAGAATTTTATATGTACCTAATCGATGAGATTCCAACATCTTTATACGATACTAAGGCCGTATTGGTTAAGCCACAGACAAATAACAAAAAGAAGAAAAAAGATATTTTTATAGATAGTAAATTAGAGTTGGCAAAGGTTGACTCGGTTTCGGTCGCAACTATTAACTTGCCTGGAATGGATTCAAATTATAACTATATTAACCAGATGATCTCTAGTGAGGTAGATACTAAAAATAAGAGAGCCACATTACGATATAGATTTGAAACTTCTGGAGGAATGTCAACCGAAATGCGAAGTTTCTTCGATATGTTAAGTCAAAATGAAGAAGCCAGTAATTTCTACAGTGCCTTGACAGAGTTCGAAGGTATCGATAATACATTACAAATTGATTCCGTTACCACCAGAACTCAAAAACTAAGCAAGCCATTTGCATACATTTTGAGTGCAGAAGGAACATTAAACAACGCCATTACATTTGTAAATGATAGCTTGATAAGTGTCTCTTTAGATAAATTAATCCAGCATTATCAGCTAGAAAATACTTCAGAATCATCACAATTAAATTATTACTTGGATTACAATTACTCTGACTATTTTACTTTTTATCTGAATTTTCCCTCTGATATAGAAGTTCTGGGACTTGAAAATGGAAATGTAAATCTGAAAAACGAGCTGGGCGAATATTTATTCGAAATAACGAAGAGCAAGGGGAATCAGCTTAAACTTCAATCAAACTATATCATTTTAAAGAATTTGATTTTGAAAGAAAAATTGAATGAATTAAAGCTACTAAACGAAGGTGTGAAAAATGTAAAAAGTAAAAGATTGATCGTTAAGCTAAAAAACGATTGATTTTCACTTCTTATGAATTGTTTTCGAAAAACTAAAAGTTGCAAATACTGAGGTAGCTTTAAAATCAAGCAAAGCAACAGAAATAAAGAATTAAGCAAAAAAGCCTACCTGCATCTCCAAACTTTACTATAACATAGAGTTATACCCATATTTAATTCAGAAAAAATAAGATGAACAAATTTGATATATCTTGTTTTAAATAAAAAAACTAAAATAAATAATAGTTGCCCATCCAACTATTTTTAAATAAACTATTCAGCACACTCCCCTTTAGTCCAAGAGATAAGTCCCGCACGATCTGCGGCACAGGGGTTGCTATAGGTCTTGCCATCACAACCGCAAACGGGGTTATATTCCATAGTGCAGGGACCATCGCTTATCTTTGCAGGGTCTATGCAAGCTCCTGAGCGGGTTACGCCACAAGCTGCTACGCCCACAAAGAGCGGTAGGGTGACCACAACTAATTTTCGGTTGAAGTATTTCATAAAAAGCCAGTTTTAATAATACTAAAATAAGCGAAAGTTTGCTACTATAAGAAGTGCGTTTCTTAATTTTTGTTGAATTATTTAATTGTTGGCTCTTGGTTTTTGGCATGATTTGTTTTTAATCTCAATCTACTGAATCCTATATAAATTTTATAGTAACTCCTCACAATAAAATCCGTGGCTCATCAGCGTGCTGGAGATGTTCTCTGGTTTCAGCAATTGGGTTTCCACCCGGAGGATATTGTCGCAATCCTCCAGGTCGAAATTCCAAGTGCCGTTTTGTCGAATTAGTTTGTTCAGCAAGGGTTGAAGTTTTTTTACTTCGTCATTCCTTGAAACCGATGTTTTAAAAACCAAAACAGTGTGCATACTATCTTTCGTAAAAAGCAGGGGGTTCAATGCCAAGGGAGCGCAAATACACAAACCCTTGCCCACGATGGTGGATTTCATTGTCGATAAAATAAAATATAGAAGAAATTACCGTCCCTTCATACATTCCAAAAAGCAGAATGTTTTCCTGAAAACGTTTCACGGGAATTTGTGGCCAAAGCGTATTTATCTGTTCGGTAGCCTCATCCCAAAGTTCTAATATTTTCGCCTTGCTGTTTCCGTGTTCCACCTGCTCATTTAGAGGAGCCGACTTTCCCGAAACTATTTCCTGAATTCCCGGCCCGGCAATGCCCAAAAGCTCCATAGTCATTTCGGCAAAGGTTCGCATCCCTCCAATTGTGTGACTGAAAAATTCCTTTTCTGGAAAGGCTTCAATGGTTCTTCTGGTTAGGTTTCTGTGCCCTTGTAAATGTTTAAGTAATTCTTCCGAAGAAATTACCTGTGCGGCCTTGTTTGCTGTTGCATTCATAATGATAGTTTTTAAGTGATTATCGTTTCTGAAACCAAAATTAAAGGGGGCAGGTGACAGCCGTTTGTCAGCAGTAAAAAATAAATTTCATTTTATTTGAAATAGTATCTTTGAGCTATGAGCGATGCCCCCCTAAACCGTTTTGATAGAATCGTTGCGATTCTTATACAGCTTCAGTCCAAAAAGATTGTAAAGGCACAGGAATTGGCAGATAGGTTTGATGTTAGCCTACGCACCATTTATCGCGATGTGCGCTCCTTGGAAAGTTCTGGCGTGCCTATTATTAGTGAGGCCGGAGTGGGTTATTCCATTATGGATGGCTACCGTTTGCCGCCAGTTATGTTTACCCGCGAAGAGGCTAGCAGCTTTGTGGCTGCAGAAAAACTGATGCAAAAGTTCACCGATAAATCCTTTGGAGCCTATTATGAATCGGCGATGTTTAAGGTGAAATCTGTACTTCGTGGAAAGGAAAAGGATTGGATTGATGCGCTGCAGTCTCAAATAATCATAAATCCTACGGAAACGCTTTTTAATGAGAATATTCCGAATGCCCTGGAAATTCTTTTTGAAAGTATAGCCGAAAAGAAGCAGGTTTTTGTGAAATATCAATCCATGGAAGCTGAAAACCCTTCCGAAAGGCATTTGGAGCCCGTTAGCATTTTTCACGAAAACAATTACTGGTATATCCTGGCCTACTGCCATTTCAGAAAAGATTACCGTCAGTTTAGAACCGATAGGTTGCTTCAAATACAGCGAACAACTTCTCCTTTTCAAATGGAGCACGGCACTTTGGATGATTTTCGCCAGAAGGAAGGTAACGCCCAGAAAACAAGTGTTAGAATCCTCGTGGATAAAAGTATTGTGAAATACATTAAAAGCGAGCGAAACCACTATGGTTTTGTTTCTGAAGAAATCAAAAAAGAAGGTGTGGAAATGACTTTTCTCACCCACAGCGTGGAACACGGCTTTGCGCGCTGGTATCTAATGTTTGCCGATTATGCCCAAATTTTGGAACCGGAAAGTTTAAAAATTCGGCTTTTGGAAATAGTTGAAAAAACGAAGGTTCGACTTCTAAAATAGTGCGATCATCACCCTTAAAATGTCGTAATAACCCGTTGTTTCGAAATCGTTTTTCTCTAAATTAGCCACCAATTTGTTTAAAAGATGGCAACACGGTCCGTAAAATCATTTTTCAGTCTATTAAGGGAAGCCATAGCGGGCAAGGAAATTGACCTTACCCAAGCGAGTATAAAGAAAGCCATCTTTCTGCTTGCCGTTCCTATGATTTTGGAAATGAGCATGGAATCCATTTTTGCCTTGGTAGACATCTTTTTCGTATCCAAGGTAAGTACCAATGCGGTAGCCACAATAGGTTTAACCGAATCGGTTATTACACTTGTGTATGCCTTGGCCGTTGGTTTGAGCATGGCTGCCACAGCCATTGTTGCTAGGCGGATAGGCGAGAAGGACCCAGAAGGGGCAAAGCGGGTGACGATACAGGTTATTTTCTTGGGAGTCCTGGTTTCTTTGATTGTCAGCGTGATAGGAATTGTTTTTCCGAAAGAGATCTTAGGGTTGATGGGGGGTGAGCAATCGTTAATTGAGGAGGGGTATCGCTACACACAAATTCTTTTAGGCGGAAATTTTACTATTGTATTATTGTTTCTCATCAATGCAGTTTATAGAGGGGCGGGCAATGCCTCCATGGCAATGTGGACGCTTATTCTTTCAAACGGTATCAATATTATACTTGATCCGATTTTTATATTTGGTTGGGGTCCCATTCCGGAATATGGGGTTGCGGGTGCCGCAATTGCAACCACAATAGGCCGCGGCACTGCAGTGCTTTTTCAACTGTATATTTTATTTTATGGAAGTACGCGCATTCGGTTGGCATTAAAGGATTTTGTGGTAAACATAGGGGTAATGATCAATCTTATCCGAGTTTCTCTTGGTGGCATTGGACAGTTTATTATTGGCACGAGCAGTTGGATTTTCCTAATGCGGATTATAAGTGAATTTGGTAGCGAAGTGCTGGCCGGATATACCATTGCAATAAGGGTAATTATGTTTACAATGATGCCTGCTTGGGGTTTAAGCAATGCTGCGGCCACATTGGTTGGACAAAATTTAGGTGCCAACCAACCCGAACGTGCAGAAACTTCCGTTTGGAAAACCGCCAAATACAATGCCTTTTTTATGGTTTCGGTTTCCATCATCTACCTTTTGTTTGCAAAAACAATCGTGGGTTGGTTTAGTGTAGATCCCGAAGTTTTAAAATATGGAGCGCTTAGTTTACAAATTGTTACCATAGCATATTTTCTATTTGCTTATGGAATGACGGTAACCATGGCTTTTAATGGAGCTGGCGATACTAGAACCCCAACAATCATTAATTTCTTCTGCTTTTGGGTTTTTCAGTTGCCTTTTGCCTATTTCACTGCGCTTTTACTGGATTGGGGGCCTATTGGTGTCTTTCTGGCTATAGCTTTAGCGGAATCCCTTATCGCAATTATTGCCATTATTTGGTTTAAGAAAGGGAAGTGGAAAATGATAAAGGTTTAGTTTTATAAGGCTTTATCGGCTTAATGGATTATTTTTGCACTCCCTTAAACAATTCAATATAATGAAAAAGACTTTTGACGTACTGATAGAAATTCCCAAAGGCAGCCGCAACAAATATGAATACGACTTCAAATTGAAGAAAATCCGCTTTGATAGAATGCTTTTCAGCAGTATGATGTATCCTGCAGATTATGGTTTTATCCCAGAAACCTTGGCATTGGATGGTGACCCGCTTGATGTTTTGGTTTTAGGAGGTGAGCCTACCTTCCCTATGTGTGTAATGGAAGTAAAACCCATAGGCGTTTTCCATATGGCCGATGAAAAAGGACCGGATGAAAAGGTGATTTGCGTTCCTATGTCTGACCCAATCTGGAACCAATTGAACGATTTAAAAGATGTAAACCCACATTTAATTAAGGAAATAGAACATTTCTTTAAAGTATATAAAGATCTAGAGCACAAAAAAGTAGATGTTGAGGGCTTCGGCGATGTAAACGAAGCCATCGAGATCTATTGCCAATGCGTAAAGCGTTATAAGGAAACCCCAGAGGTTCAAGGGCATTTCAGTATATAATTAAAAGACATAAGACGCTAGGGCCTAAGACGTAGTATAGATATAGTAGGTATTCTTTGGTCTTATGTCATAGGTCTTGTCGCCCTATGTCATTTTCTTGTTTCGTATCCCAAACCATTTCCCTATTTTTGCAGTCGCAAATTTGAAACCAATCTAAATTAATTAAATAATGGAACAGAACATTATATTTATTCCTATTGCACTTGCCGTACTAGGCCTTTTGTTTATGCTCGTTAAAATGAGTTGGGTGAAAAAGCAACCCGCCGGTAGCGACCGTATGAAGTTTATATCAAAAAGTATTAAAGAAGGTGCCTTGGCATTTCTAAATGCAGAGTATCGCTTGCTAGTTGTATTTGCTGTGATTGCTGCGGTACTTTTATTTGTGGTTTCCCAATTGGTTCCATCAACCAGTTGGATGATTGTACCCGCCTTTATATGTGGTGCTATCTTTTCTGCATTGGCCGGAAATATCGGGATGCGTATTGCAACAGATGCAAACGCGCGTACTGCTGAAGCGGCAAAGACCAGCCTTCCGCAGGCCCTTAAAGTTTCCTTCGGCGGTGGTACCGTTATGGGTCTTGGTGTTGCAGGTCTTGCAGTATTGGGATTGAGCTTGTTTTTCCTATTCTTTATCGGTCAATTTATTGGTACCGATCCTTTAAATTTTTATGATGAAATGACCATCGTACTCGAAGCACTTGCAGGATTTTCCTTAGGTGCTGAAAGTATTGCGCTTTTTGCACGTGTGGGTGGTGGTATCTATACAAAAGCTGCCGATGTAGGCGCCGACCTTGTGGGTAAGGTAGAAGCGGGTATTCCTGAGGATGATCCTCGTAATCCTGCGACCATTGCCGATAACGTTGGGGATAACGTAGGTGACGTAGCGGGAATGGGTGCTGACCTCTTCGGAAGTTACGTAGCAACCGTACTTGCCGCAATGGTGTTGGGTAATTACGTAATCCGTGATATGTCTTTGGATATGCCGTTTACTGATGGTTTCAACAATATGGGTCCAATCCTTTTGCCTATTGTAATAGCGGGTGTTGGTATTCTAGCCTCAATCATAGGTACGTTTTTCGTGAGTATTAAAAACAACGAAGCAAAAGAATCCCAAGTTCAAAAAGCTTTGGATACTGGTAACTGGGCAGCGATTATCTTAACGCTTATTGCTAGCTGGTTCTTAATAGACTGGATGCTTCCAGAAACTATGAACATGAAATTTTTCGGCGAAGGCTATAAAACCATCGCTTCCATTAATGTGTTCTGGGCTGCCTGTATCGGTCTAGCTGTAGGGGCACTTATTTCTTTCGTAACTGCATACTATACAAGTCTTGGTAAAAAACCAGTACTCGATATCGTAAAGAATTCTTCTACTGGAGCAGCTACCAATATTATTGCTGGTCTTGCAGTAGGAATGAAATCTACCTTTGCTTCTGTAATTCTTTTTGCAGCTGCAATTTACGGTTCGTACGAACTTGCAGGTTTCTACGGGGTTGCCTTGGCCGCTTCGGCAATGATGGCTACTACAGCTATGCAGCTTGCTATTGATGCTTTCGGTCCTATTGCAGATAATGCAGGTGGGGTTGCCGAAATGAGCGAACTGGATCCACAAGTACGTGAGCGTACAGATGTACTGGATTCCGTTGGAAATACTACTGCAGCCGTTGGTAAAGGTTTCGCAATTGCTTCTGCTGCATTGACAGCTTTAGCTTTGTTTGCTGCTTATGTAACCTTTACAGGTATTGACGGAATCAACATTTTCCGTGCAGATGTTCTTGCTATGTTGTTTGTGGGTGGAATGATTCCGGTGGTATTCTCTGCAATGGCAATGAAATCTGTGGGTAAGGCGGCTATGGAAATGGTACAGGAAGTACGTCGTCAATTCCGTGAAATTCCAGGTATTATGGAAGGTACGGGAACTCCTGAGTACGCAAAATGTGTTGATATTTCTACAAAAGCTGCTTTGAAGGAAATGCTCCTTCCAGGTTTGCTTACTATTATTACTCCAGTTATTATCGGTCTTGTATTTGGTGCCGAGCCGCTTGGAGGATATATGGCCGGAGTTTGTGTGAGTGGCGTTATGTGGGCTATTTTCCAAAATAATGCCGGCGGTGCTTGGGACAACGCTAAGAAGTCTTTTGAAGCAGGTGTAATGATTAATGGCGAAATGACCTATAAAGGTAGTGATGCTCACAAAGCTGCTGTAACTGGTGATACTGTGGGTGATCCGTTTAAGGATACTTCGGGACCTTCAATGAATATCTTGATTAAGCTTACCTGTTTGGTTGGTTTGGTAATTGCCCCGATCCTCGGAAACCACGGTAATGTGGAAATGGCTACTGAAACCTCGGCTGAAGAAGTATATTTTATTGATGCCGAAGGAAATAAAACCATTCTTACCGAAAAGCAGGTTGAATACCTTGAAAATGGTGAAAGCAATGCTATAGAAGGAGGTGAAAACCTGAAAAATAAAACCGAGACTGTAGTTGAAATGTTGAAAAACGATAACAATGATCAAGTAACTGCCAACGTAACCATCATAAGAACAGTTGATGGCGTTGAAACTACCGAAACTAAAACTTTCACTGGTACCGAAGAAGAAGTTCGTGCCCAATTGAAAGACGTAGAGGGGATGAAAATCAAAATAAAGGATAAAGAATAATTTCTTTTCTTAAATAAAAAAACCCTGCCGATAGGCGGGGTTTTTTTATTTAAGAAATTTACTATCTTGGTGCTGCTATGAATTATCACGACATTGTTACTTTGGCTATTGCCTTTGGGCTGGGAATGCTCGTAGGGCTCCAGAGGCAGAAAAGCGACCACGAAATGGCCGGTGTGCGTACCTTTACCCTCATCTCGGTTATGGGGGTTATTTCGGCTTTTTTGGCCCGCGACTTTGATAATCCATTTATTCTGCCCATACTCGGCATATGTATTACTGCTCTCTTGGTCACTGCCAATGTCATAAAACTTAAAAAGCTTAACGATATAGATGTAGGTCAAACTACCGAGGTTGCCGCCTTGCTTATGTTTGCCGTGGGAGCTTATTTGGTTATGGGCGATAGGATGGTGGCAGTGATTGTTGGAGGATCTATGGCCATTCTACTTTATATAAAGGAGCATCTCCACAATTTTATTGAAAATCTAAAGGAAAAGGATCTTGCCGCAATAATGACATTTGCTGGGATTTCCTTAGTGATTCTTCCGCTATTGCCCAATAAAACCTATGGCCCGCTCGATGTGCTAAATCCACAGAATATCTGGCTCATGGTAACGCTGATTGTTGGCATAAGTGTTGTGGGCTATTTCATCTATAAATTTGTCGGGAAAAAAGTTGGGATAATTTCCAACGGAATTTTGGGCGGCCTCATTAGCAGTACCGCTACTACGGTAAGCTATGCACGAAAGACAAAAGATGCCGAAACTATAAATAAAATGGCAGCTTTTGTAATTACCGCCGCCTCTGCTATTGCCCTAGTGAGGGTTTTGGTTGAAGTAGGCGTTGTAATTCCGGAAAAACTGCCAGAAATAATTCTTCCATTACTTGCGGTTTTTGTCCTTATGGCCCTGCTATGTATAGGCCTGTTTTATATAATAGCTAAAAATGGTGGAAACGAGAAAATGCCTGAGCCCAAAAATCCGGCGCAATTCAAAAGTGCCTTGATTTTTGGACTTTTATACGGAGGTATTTTACTGGCAGTGGCTTTTACCAAGGAAGAATTTGGAAATAAGGCGCTATACGTAGTCGCAATAATAAGCGGTTTGACCGACGTAGATGCCATAACGCTTTCCCTTTCGCAATTGATGAAAGGAGGCGGTCTAAATACCACTACCGGATGGCGACTTATTTTATTGGCATCATTGTCTAATTTACTTTTTAAGGGTATTATGGCCGCGGTTCTCGGTACCCGCCAATTGGCAAAGTGGGTAGGTATTTCCTTTGGAATAACCATCGCGTTTGGATTATTGTTAATGTGGCTTTGGCCAGAGGCGTGGCACTTATAATTGCTTATGTTTAAAAAAGACCCGATTCAGATTGTTACTTTCCACAGTTATGGTACTGCGAACCATCTTTACGTGAAAGGGAGGGCAATACAGGATGAAGGTATCGACCTTTCCAAGACTGGTTTTTTCAATCTGCTTTGGAACAGTTGGAAACGTTTTGAAACTGATAAGGTCAAAAATGCCAAACTCCTCCTTTCACTCGCAGATGGAAGAACACTGGAAACAGTTACAGATTCCCAAGGGTATTTTTTAATTGATGCAACAATTAAAAACTTACTTCCTTTGACAGATTCTGAAGGTTGGCTTCATTATTCCATTTCATTCGAGGAAACTATTCAGGGACGAAAAATTCAGAAGAACAATAACTTTAATGGCGAAATTTTAATTCCTTTCGAAGATGCCAAGTATGGTATTATCAGTGATATTGACGATACCATTCTCCACACGGGGCTCACTTCATTTTTTAAATGGGCGGTGGTTAAAAACACTTTTTTTAAAAGAGCCGAAAAGCGAATTCCCTTGGAAGGCGCAGCAGCATTTTACCATCAATTGCACGATGGAAAATCGGGAAGCGATTGCAATCCGGTTTTCTATGTAAGTCACAGCCCGTGGAATCTATATCGGTATTTGGAAGTATTTCTTCAGAAGAACAATTTTCCGAAAGGCCCCATTTTGCTACGCGATTTTGTAAATCCCTTTGCCAAAAAGTACAAACCGGAAAAGCCGCAAAAACAAAAGGAAATAATCAACATCCTTAAAACGTATCCCAAATTGCCTTTTGTATTGATAGGTGATAGCGGTGAACACGATCCCGATATTTATATTGAAATTGCCGAAGCGCATCCAGAACGTATTCTTGCAATCTATTTGCGAAACGTTAATCACAAAAAGAAAATGCTTCGCGTAAAGGGTCTTTTTGAAAAGTATGAAACCGTACCCGTACTATTGGTTGAAAACAGCAAAGCAGCCGTTGCCCATGCTAGAGAATTGGGTTTTATTCAGTAAGGCTTTTAAAGTAATCATAAATAGCAAGTTGCGACTGCACTTTTTTTTCTGAATTTTTCACATATTCATTCTTTTGCTCGGCATCAATTATTCGGGCTTTTACGTTGTCGTTCAGCTCAATATTTATGATCTCCCATACCGTTTTTTTGTGGCTTTCATCCAAAATTGGTGTAACTACTTCTATGCGGTGGGTTAAGTTTCGCGTCATCCAATCGGCCGAGCCAATGTAGATTTGTTCGTCGCCATCGTTTCCGAAAATATAAATTCTCCCGTGTTCCAGAAAACGGTCAACAATACTGGTAATGTAAATATTTTCACTCTGACCTTCTATCCCCGGAACCAATGAACACATTCCGCGTATTAGCAACCGCACTTCCACTCCTGCATTGCTGGCTTTGTATAGTTCCTTTATCATTCCATGGTCTTGTAAGCTATTCATTTTTAAAATAATCAAACCTTTTTTACCTGCATTTGCAAGAGCAATTTCCTTTTCCACAAGACTGGTAAATCGTTCACGGCTTGTAAATGGAGAAACCAACAGTTGTTTAGTTTTGGGAACAATCATATCGCGTTCTAAAACCATAAATACTTTTTTGAGGTCTTTGGTTATTTTCTTATGTGCAGTCATCAAGCCAAAATCTGTGTAAAGGGTAGCGGTATTTTCGTTGAAATTACCGGTGGCAATGTAGGCGTAGCGTTTGGTTTTTTCACCTACTTCCCTTTCCATATAGAGTATTTTGGAATGCACCTTAATATCTGGATAGCTATATATAACACGGGCACCATTTTTTCTGAAAATAGCGCCCCATTTCAAATTGTTGTGTTCGTCAAATCGCGCTTTCACTTCAATAAAAACGGTTACGTCCTTTCCGTTTTTTGCGGCAAGGGCAATGGCATCGTTCAAATCAGATTCATCCGCGGCGCGGTAAATAGTAATTTTTATGATTTTAACTTGTGGGTCAGTAGCGGCTTCCTGCATCAATTTAATGACCGGTTTAAAACTTTGATATGGATAATGTAGCAATTGGTCATTTTTATCGATTGCCTCAAACATAGAGTCGCAGTTTGCCAAAACAGGATGGGGTAGCGGCGAGAGCTTTTCGTTGGAGAGTTTCTTCTGTGTCGGGTTGGGAAACTGCATAAAATCCTTAAAGTTATGGTAGCGACCGCCCAAGACTACATCAGTATGGTTTACGTCTAAAGCTTTTTTCAATATTTCCCTAAAGTCTTCCGGCATTTCGGGATCTATTAATACCCGGGTAGCCTGCCCAGTATCACGCTTGGGGAGTGCTTCCTTAATTTTCTCCATCAAATTGCCCGAAAACTCATCTTCAATATAAAGTTCAGCATCACGGGAAATTTTAAGGGAATGGAAAGCCGTATCCCTTTCTTTAGAAAACTCTTTTTGAAGGTTGTATTTGAGAATGTCATCAATAAAAGTGATATTAAACTCTTTATTATTTTCTGAAGGAAATACAAAAAAACGTGGCTCTGTATCCGGAATTTCCACCATTAAAAATTCATCTTCCGCGGTTTGGGCAGCCAAGTAAAGCCTTTCGTTTTTAACAAATACAGATTGCGTTTCCGTACAGGGGTTGCAACTTATTTCGGTAATTTGTTTAAGACTTTCCTCATAGTATTTGGTTGCAATTTCTTTTTGTTGTTCCGAAAAATTTTCGTGGCGAATAAGGTGTATTCCTTCGGAAGCTAATTGTGGGATTATTTCTTCATTAAAAATTCTTCCGAATTCGTTTTGCTGAATATCAACCTGTTTTTTTATTTCCTTTAAAACCTTGTTTGGTTTTGTAATGAGTTTTTTCCGAAGCGGTTTTTCAATATTTTTTATCTGTCGAATATCGGAAACCCGAACACGAAAAAATTCATCCAGATTGGATGAAAATATTGCTAAAAACTTGATGCGCTCGTAAAGTGGATTGCGCTCGTCTGCCGCTTCTTGTAAAACACGGTGATTAAAGCGAAGCCACGAAAGGTCGCGGTGATAAAATTTATTATTGTAGAGTGATGCCATAGTGTTATGGCAAAATAATGGTTTTACAGATAGGATACTGTAAGGGAAACGTTAAGGTTTCCTTGAACTTAATCAAATAAAAAACCCCACAATTAATTACGGGGTTTTTAACTAATAAAATAACATTATTTATTGCTTTGTGAAACTTAAGGTAACATCTGTAGTGGAAGTTACTGTAAAACCAGAGCCAGTATTTGTTTCCGTTTCTACAACATTTAGTACCAAGTTGTTATTGGTTAATTCTACAATTGTTGCATCATCAGTTTCATTATCAACTGTAATTGATAATGTATTGCCATTAATACTCCAATCTCCGCTTGAAAGTAATTCCAGGTTTTCTACATTTTGGGTAGTTGATTGTCCATTAACAGTTGTAGTCAACTCAATACTGTAACTTCCATCAGAAACAACCTTTTTAGGGTTTTCAGTAAATGTTAATGTGTAATCCACATCATAAGCTTCTCCAACATAATCTGCAGTTATAGATTGTCCTTGCGCAGTTGTTGTAGTTGAGCCTGTGTAATTTACTGTGGTGCCTTTCCAAACACCAATGATATTGCCATTATTTTCAGGTGCGGGATTGTCATCATCTTTGGAACAAGAAATAGTTAATGAAATAAAAGCAGTAAAAAGGATTAATTTAAAAATTTTCATAGGTAATATTTTACGTGTTAATAAAAAGTTAAAGCGCGCAATATATAACTTTTATTAAATGTAATAAAGAAGAGTTTTTTGTTTTTTTTGCTTGTTTAAAACAGCCCGTGAAGTTCCGCATCTATCTTGTTGATTACCTGGCCTAAATGCTCTGGGTCGTCCACAAAATTAATATTGTCCACATCAAAAATAATGAGGTTGCCTTTATCGTAACCATGGATCCAAGCTTCATAACGTTCGTTCAAACGACTTAAATAATCAATACTAATAGAGTTTTCATAATCGCGACCGCGTTTGTGTATCTGGTTCACCAAATTCGGAATGCTGCTGCGCAAATAGATAAGCAAGTCTGGCCCTTCCGTAACACTTTCCATTAAATCGAAAAGCGAGCGGTAGTTTTCAAAATCGCGATTGGTCATCAAGCCCATGGCGTGTAGGTTTGGAGCAAAAATATAGGCATCTTCGTAAATAGTACGATCTTGAATTACGTTCTTTCCTTTTTCACGAATTTCGAGAATTTGACGAAAGCGGCTGTTCAAAAAGTATATTTGAAGGTTGAAGGACCACCGCTCCATTTGGTTGTAAAAATCGTCCAAATAGGGGTTGTCTTCCACATCTTCATAATGGGCCTGCCATTTGTAATGTTTTGCCAATAAACGGGTAAGGGTGGTTTTTCCGGAACCTATGTTTCCTGCAATTGCAACGTGCATAGCTATTCTTTAGTTGGGGTGGTTAGTTTAAAAGTGTGCAAATTTTCGCCGTCATAAATATACAGGAAATCATTGGTAAGCTGCAAGTCCTTAATTGTTATTTCGGGCAATTTCAGCTGCACGGTTGTGTGGTCTACTGTTTCGTTCCGCCTGGCAAAGTCTGGAAGGTAATAAAGTGCGTTTTCCTTTAAAGCGACCAAATTTTCATTCTGCTGAACAATTTTTTCATAGTCCTCTGAAGGTGCTTCGTTCAGAATACTTCCGTAGATATTGAAAGCGCGCAGTTTCTTTTCGGTCAATGTGAAACAGTAATTGAAATTACTCGCCTGCGAAAGCAATTTTCCCGGAAACGGCTGCGATACTACGGTCTGCAACTTGGAGCCATAATTATACATTTCCAATTGCTGCGTATCCACATTAAAAAGCCACAAGCTGTTGCTGCCAGCGTTGGTTGCGGTGCTTACGTTCAAAAACTGCGGTAGATTGTTAAAGTTGATACGTTCTATTTCGTTGAGTTTGTTGTCCAGCATCACTACTGTGTTTGTGTCCTGGAAAAAGGCAATTACTTTCAGTGGATTAATTATATCTACCGAAGTTATCCGTCCCAACTGTATATCATTAAAAAGAAAGTTACCATCGGGGCCCTGTTTTTTTATTACGCGGTCTTTAATAAAGTAAGCGTTTTTATAATTGTCAAAACCAATAAACCTATCGGCAACAAAGGGAACTTTGCTCTCAAAGGTAACGCTTTGGGCAATGCCCAATTGGCAAAGGAGCAGAAAAAGAAGGAAAAGCTGTTTCATCAGTATAAAATATTTGAGGAATAGGAAGGTGGAATGCCCCAACATACACCTTCATTTGGTTTACAGTCTGTTAATGGCATTTCATAAAGTTGGCAAGTTACAAAATGAAGGTTTTATTTAAACGAAAAATAATGTAACAGATTATAACTTGGTTCGTCTTAAAGGTAGTAGATAGAAATTTGTTCAAACAAATTAAACTTATTTTAAACATTTCAGTCGAAGTGTCTTAACTTTGACATTTACCATCAAAATATTATTTATGATACGATATACCCTCATATTCTTATTATTTTTCTCTTTTAGTATAAATGCCCAAAACATAAGCGGTCAAGCTTATTATGAGTCAAAAACAACAGTTGATCTTGATGCTTTTGGCGGCAATCGTGAAATGACGGAAGAAATGAAAAAGATGATTGCCGAACGTATGAAAAGTATGCTTGAAAAAACATATATCCTTACCTTCAATAAGGACGAATCAATTTATAAAGAACAGGAAAAACTGGATGCTACCCCTATGAATCCTGGCTTTAAAATGATGATGAGCAGCTACACTCCGGGCGCCCAGTATAAAAACTTAAAAACGGGACAGATTGTTGAAGAGAATGAATTTTTCGGAAAGCAATTTTTAGTTACGGATTCCATTCAACCTTTGGATTGGCAAATAACCAAGGAATCCAAAACCATTGGACAGTACATAGCATTTAAGGCTACGGCGATGAAAAAGGTTGACCCTAATGATTACAGCATGGCGCGTCCAAAAAAGAAAGACGAGATGGAAAGCGCCGAAACAAAAAAAGATACTACCCAACCACAAGACCCGATGGATATGATTGAAATTCCCGAGGAAATTGAGGTTACGGCCTGGTTTACACCACAAATTCCCGTGAGCAACGGGCCAGGTGAATACGCAGGTTTACCTGGGCTTATTTTAGAATTGAACGTTTACAGAACCACACTTCTCTGTTCCAAAATAGTAATGAACCCAAAGGAATCCGAAAAAATTGAACCACCCAAAAAAGGAAAGGAAGTTACACGCGAGGAATACATTAAAATTGTAAAGGAAAAAACAGACGAGCTTCGTGAGAATTTTAGAGGTCGTGGTGGTAATGGAGGTCGTCGAGGCGGAGGGTTTTAATTTCTTTATTAATTTTTCCGATCACTTTAAACTATTTGTCCGGTCGAGCGCAGTAAATATCTTCTTCCTCTAATACATGCTATGAAAAAATTCCTTTGGTTATCTATACTTCTTTTCAGCATTTCCCTTTCCGCACAAAGTATAAAGGTTAAGGGAACCATCAAAGACAGCATCGGCAATCCGCTGGAATTTGCCAATGTAATTGCCAGCATTAAAGCTACCGGCGCTACTGAATCTTATGGAATTACCAACTATCAGGGGCGTTATCAGTTAGATCTTCCCAAAGGAAATAACTATGTTTTAAGAGCAAGCTTTCTGGGATATGAAACAAAGGAGCAAATCTTGAATGTTCCCGCTGATGCGGAAAATATTGATTTGGACTTCATTTTAAATCCACAGGAAAACCAATTGGACGATGTGGAAATTGTCTACGAAATGCCGGTAACCGTAAAAGGCGACACCATTGTTTACAATGCTGATAGTTTCACAAACGGAGATGAAAGAAAGCTGGGCGATGTAATGAAGAAACTTCCCGGCGTTGAGGTAAATGATGAAGGTGAAATTCAAGTAGAGGGCAAAACCGTGAGTAAAGTAATGGTAGAGGGAAAAGATTTCTTTGATGGCGATAGTAAGCTAGCCACAAAAAACATTCCCGCCGATGCCGTTGATAAAGTGGAGGTTTTAAGAAATTATAACGAAGTAGATCAAATGCGTGGCCTTGGCAACGATCGCGATAATGTGGCCATAAACATTAAACTGAAAGAAGGGAAGAAAAATTTTTGGTTTGGAGAAGTTACTGCCGGCGCAGGGATTGCCGATGAATACGGCGATGAGAATGGACGTTATTTGGTGCATCCTAAGCTCTTTTATTACAGCCCAAAATACAGTATAAACGTAATTACGGATTTCAATAATATTGGGGAGGTGCCGTTTACGTTTCGGGATTATTTCAACTTTACAGGTGGTTTTAAAAACTTTAATAAAGGGGGTGGAACCAGTTTTAGAATTAGCGATAGCGACCTCGGTTTTGCTGTTTCACAGAACGATCGTGCAAAAAGTATCGATGCAAAATTTGTTGCTGGAAATTTCAGTTATGCGGTAAACGACAAACTGGATATTAGCGGCTTTGGAATTTTGAGTGACAATAAAACAAATATTGTCAACAACAGTATTCGGCAATATATCGATGAAGGAATTACGGAAAACACAAATACTGAAAACGAACAGCGCAACCAACTGGCGATGTTAAAATTAAGCAGTATCTATAAACCAAACACAAATTTTCAGTTGGATTATGACGCTTTGGTAAAGACTTCAAAACAAACTGAGGACGATGCTACCATTTCAATAGTGGGCGGTAATCAAAACGACATTGAAGAAGTAAAGGAAAACAAGCCGTTTTCAATCAATCAAACGGCAAATGCTTACTATACTTTAAACAATAAAAACATATTTGCCGCAGAGGTTCAGCATTTGTACCAAAACGAAGATCCATTTTATCAAGCTGCACAGGATTCCATTCCGTTTCGTGGCGTTTTTACGCAAATAAATCCCTTGGATCCTTTTAATAGTGATGCTGATACGTTTGATCCTTTGGAACGATCTGATCGATACAACGTGAATCAAAACAAAACCGTAAAGAGCAACAAGTTGGATGCAAAGGTAGATTATTACTATGTACTCAATAATGTGAGCAATTTGAATTTTACGGTTGGAACTACCTATAGCAATCAAAAATTCAATTCTTCAATTTTTCAGATTTTGGATAATGGCAACCAAAATAATTTCACTGATAATGATTTCAATAATGATGTAACCTACACTTTTACCGATGCTTTTTTCGGGCTTCACTACAAATTGAAAAGTGGCAAATTCATCTTTAATCCTGGCGTCACGCTTCACAATTATAATCTGAAAAACGAACAATTGGGTACAACCGCAACCCAAAACGAGTGGATGGTACTGCCCGATGTAAACGTGATTTTGGAACTGAAGAAAAGTGAAAACCTGCGCTTTAATTATGCGATTACTTCAGAATACAGCGATGTTAACGATTATGCCCAAGCTTACGTTTTCAATAATTACAATAGGCTTTTCCGTGGAAACCGCGAACTTGAAAACTCCCTTTCACACAGTTATAACTTAACTTATTTCAGTTTTAATCTTTTCAACTATACCAACATTGGTGGTAATTTGAGCTATACCCGAAGAATTGACGCTATTAAAACAAACACACAATTGGTGGGTATTAATCAAGTGAGCAGCCCCATAAATTTTGACAGCAATTTCCCCGATGAAACTTTTTCAGTAGTGGGAAGATTTAGCAAAACCGTTAAAAAAGTGCAGTTCAAGCTTGATGCGGCTGTTTTTTTGACCAAAACAAATAATACTATAAATGAAGAAATTCGTGAGAGTCAAAGTCTCACGCAAAACTATAATGCTAGTGTACAAAGTAATTTCAAAAACTTTCCAAACTTTGAAGTAGGGTATCGGTATATTAAAAATGACTACGACAACGGCGGGATTGAGCAGACTTTTTTCACAAACCAACCCTATGTCAACGTGAATCTTCGCTTTTTAAAAGATTTCAATCTTTTTGCCGAATGGGATTATTACAATTATACAAATGATGCAAAAACGGTTGAAAATAGTTATTCTTTTTTCAACGCAAATCTTTACTACAAACACGGCGAAAGTCCGTGGGAATTTTCCGTGCAGGCAACAAATATTCTCGATACCGAATCCATTAATAACGATAGTTTTAATGATCAATTCAACACAACTTCGCAGTATTTCGTAATGCCACGCATTGTGATGTTTGTTATAAAATATGATTTGTAGTATTTAATATTCCGTTAAACTGGAAACCTCCACAATTAACTGCGAGTCAAATTTCATATCTTTCCCATAAAAATTGCTCCCATGCGAAACATCCTTCTCGGAATAGTCATTGCCTTTGTAATCGTCTTCGGCCTGCGTTATTGTGAAAACCGAAAAGACAACCGCGAACAATTGGAAGCCAACACGGCACTGATTCAAAAAGAACTTAAAAACGTTGGCAAATTGATCGTTACTGAAGGGAGTTATGCACAGGTTTTTACCTATAACGACAGCAAAGATTTAATGTATGGACTTTTTGACGCACGAAAGAAGGCCTTGATTGTTGTCAATGCCAAGGCAAGCATTGCTTATGATTTAAGCAAAGTGAATACCGAAATTGATGAAACTAATAAAACTGTGACCATTACAAATATTCCCGAGCCTGAACTTTCCATAAACCCAAACATACAGTATTACGATGTGACCCAAGATTATCTCAACCAGTTTACCGCTTCAGATTATAACAAGATAAAGAGCCGGATTGAAAAATCATTGCGTAAGAAAATTGAAGCTTCAGAATTGCGTACGAATGCCGAAAACAGGTTAATTTCTGAACTTCAGAAAATTTATATTCTCACCAACTCAATGGGGTGGACCCTGAAATACAATTCCACCATAGTTGAAAATGAAGCGGAGCTCCAAAAGCTCAAACTATAGCATATATTCCTTCGCATGCCCGTTCTGCACGAGCCATTGGTTCAAATCAACACCGTCTATAATAATGTTTGCGAGATAGCGACCGTATTTTTCCTGCTTGTCCTTATAAGAATTTATGGTAACCTCCTTATCCAGAATCATAGCCCGTACAATATCGCGAACCACTAATCCCTTTTCTCTTCCCTCTCCTCTAATTTCTGGAGTGTCTATTCCATAGAGTCGAAATTTCATTTGCTGAAAATGGTAAAACCCTAAATCTACCATCGCGGTAATGGTATCGCCGTCATAAACATCTATAACCTTTGCTTTGTATTGATACATAATTTCAATTTTTTGTTAGTCATTATAAAACTACAAAAATCTGAAATTCAATACATTAAAAAGAGGTTTAATTTTTTCTTTCCTATTAAAGACGGGTGGAAAGTAACGTTAAAGTTTTTGGCTCAAACTAAACCAGCCACCACCATTCATTGCTTCAATACCATTACTTTTTAAAATGCCTGCGGCACTGGCGCTACGCATACCACTGGCACAGCAAGCAATTACAGGCTTGTTCCATTTTTTAATTTCGCCAATTTTCGAGGAAATATTTTGAAGCGGAATATTTTTAGAGCCCGGAATAGCTCCAGTTTCATATTCGCCTTTGCTGCGAACATCCACAATGATGGCGCCACGGCTTTTAAAATCTTGTATTTTCTTTGTTTTGTTTCCGAATAAAAAATCAAATAGTCCCATTGTTTGTCACCTCGAGCGCAGTCGAGAGGTTTTTAGTTAATAATTTCTTTAGTCCTTGTTGCTAGGAGCGACAATCCACCTTCAATCAAATGTGCAACTTTTGGCCTTTCTTTTTTCAAATTTAAGAGATTATCCAATACTTCTTCTGAAAAAGCCGAATCGGTGCTCGAAACAAGTTCATAGATTTCCAGAGAAAGCAACCAATCTGTTGGATGGTTTTGTTTTAAGGTTTTAAAAACTTGCTGAAGCTTTGTCGCGTCTATTTCTTCAGAATTACGAATAGTTCTAACTTCTTTATAAAGCGAATTCAGTTCAATTTCTATTTCCGAAAGTCGCGGACGAATGGTTTCGCTGGTAGCATTGTGCGTCACTAAATTAAAAGAATGATAATCTGCAGCGCCCGCAAAGGCGGAAACAATTTCTTTGCCCACCGCCATGTCAAAATCACCCATTTCTGGAGAAAACAACACTTCTTCTTTATATTTTACAGTGCAGTCCGTAAATTGGATGAGCATCAGTTCACCGCGAAGGTTTCGTATTCCCGTAACGTTCAAACCAGCAACTGTTATTCCGCTTTCAAACTCAAATTCAATAGGTTTGCCATCGTAAAAATTATAGGCCTGTAGATCACGTGGCCCCATGTTTTCAATAGCCAGATTTATTCCTTTTAATTTCCCCAATGGAGATCGAAACCCTTTTTTATGACGGCTAATCCCATGGCCAATCACTTCTTTTTCGCGATAAGAAAGCGCAGTTTCGCCTTCGGTTTCAAAATACACCACCTCATTGTCCTCATTTTTTATCATTCGGCTAAAATGACCACTAATCTGAAGCCCCGTACTGATTTCAATCGTGCCGAGCTGTTTCGATTTTATAAGTTTTTTCAAGCCACGCCATCCGCCTTTCCGAACGGCCATAGTATTTGCAAATTCCTCCAAAACTTCTTGCAAATAGGCGAAATCTGGTGTTACGTAAAGCTGTGGCTGCGGTTTCGTGATGTCGAAATCTTGATATGCTGCCTCAATAGAGTAGGGAATTTTCTTCACTTCTTCTTTCATGCACCAAACGCTTTCGCCAATGGAAGATAGCAATCCAGCACCATAAATCTTTGGGTTTTCAACCGTGCCAACCATTCCGTATTCAACAGTCCACCAATGCAAATTTCGAATCAGGGAAATTTCCGAAGGTTTCACTTTTTTATTTTGAAGTTCCTCCACACGGGCTTCGGCCGCACTTATCAATTCCTGTGAAATACCTTCTGCTTCCTTTAAAATCGAAAGCTCACGAACAGCTTCATACATATCAATATCGTGCGCACTGGAAATTGCCTTTGCGCCCACTTCCCCAAACCGCCGCAGATATTCGGCATAATCGGGACTTGCAATAATGGGGGCATGGCCCGCGCCTTCGTGAATAATATCGGGGGCTGGAGTGTATTCTATGTTTTCCAGCTGGCGGATATCGCTCGCAATTACAAGAACTTTATACGCCTGAAATTCCATAAAAGCATTGGGCGGAATAAATCCGTCAACAGCAACGGCAGCCCAACCTATTTCTTTCAAAATACGATTCATCCCATACATCGATGGAATTTCATCTATGGAAATCCCGGTCTTTTTCAAACCCTCTACGTAACTTTCGTGTGCCACCTTGGCCAGATAATCCACGTTTTTTCGCATTACATAGCGCCACACTGCTTGGTTTATGGGCGTGTATTGCTCATAATTCTGTGGCTTTATATATTGTTTTAAATGTGGCGGTAACCGGTCCAACAATTCGTTGGTTTCAATCTTGCTTTCCATAGTCCAAAAGTACTGTGTTTACTTTTAAAATTAATGGGAAACCTTAAAATTCCTATATTGCATCATCTATGAAAACAATCTCCCGAAAAGAGGAAATAATTGCGGTAGCCTCCCGTCTTTTTAAGGACAAAGGCTACAAAGCTGTTTCTATGAGAGACATCGCAAAAGCAATGGACATAAAGGCTGCGAGTCTTTACAATCATATTAACGGGAAGCAGGAAATTCTTTCTGAAATCATTTTAAAGGTTGCTGAAGAATTTACGGTCGGAATGAAAAAAGTGGTTTCTGAAAACAGTGCTGCAATTGATAAGATTGAAAAGGTTATTGAAATGCACATTGATATTACGGTAAATTATTCCGAAGCACTGGCGGCATTAAACAATGATTGGATGCATTTGAATGACACAGATTTGAAAGCTTTTGTGAAGATGCGGGAAGATTACGAAGAAAATTTTCGAAGCATTATAAAACAAGGTGTTGAAGCTTGCGAAATAAAGCCATATCATCCCGAAGTGATCCTATTCTCGATACTTTCCACATTGCGAACGCTGTATTTATGGTATCAAAAGCGCGGAAAATTGGACGTCAATATCTTGAAAAAAGATATGGTTTCGGTATTGATAAAAGGGCTAATTTAATTGACGTTCCCACCTTTCGGGAGGGGATTTAGGGGTGGGCCTTGCAATTCTAACTAACAAGCGTTAGTTTTGTTAGCTAAATTCGACAAAAAACAGGTGGCAAAATTTCATAAAATAAAAGTAAAGGACGTTTACAAAGAGACCGACGATTGCTCGGTGATTACTTTTGACGTGCCTTCAGATTTGGCTGAAAATTTCAATTTTAGACAAGGGCAACATTTAACCTTAAAAGCCGATATTGATGGGGAAGATACTCGTAGGTCTTACAGTTTGTGTTCCAGCCCGATTGATAAGCAATGGCAGGTTGCCGTAAAAATGATTCCTGGGGGTAAATTTTCAACATTTGTAAATTCAAAATTGCAGGCTGGCGATACGCTGGAAATTATGGAACCAAGCGGGATGTTTGGGGTGGAAATTGAAGCTGAAAAAGCAAAAAACTATCTATTTTTTGCTGCAGGAAGTGGGATTACTCCCGTCCTTTCCATGATTAAAACACATTTGGCATTGGAGCCCAATGCAACTTGTAAGCTGTTTTATGTGAATAGAACGGCGAAATCCATTATCTTTAAAGAAGCTTTGGAACAACTGCGAAACCAATATTTTGGCAGGTTGGAAATCTATTATTTCCTTACAAAGGAACGTCGCGATATCGAGCTTTTCAACGGGCGTTTTGATGATGAAAAGATGGAGATTTTGACCAAAACGTTTATCGATATTCCAGATACCAGCGAGGTGTTTTTGTGCGGTCCCGAAGAAATGGTGAACTATGTGAGCAATTATTTGGTTGATGCAGGTTTGCCGAAGGAGTTGATTCATTTTGAATTGTTCGTAACTGGATTGACCGATGAAGATAAACAACGCGCCGAGCGCTTGTCGCAACAAAATGTTGAAGGTGTGGAGGTGACCATTGTGGATGCTGGAAAGGAATTTCAATTCACAATGACTAAAGATTTTGATAATATCCTCGATGCCGCTTTGGCTGCAGGAGCTGATTTGCCCTTTGCTTGTAAAGGCGGGGTTTGCAGTACTTGCAAATGCCAAATTTTGGAAGGTAGTGTAGAGATGAAAATAAATTATGCTTTGGAAGAAAAGGAAGTGGCGCAAAACTTCGTACTAAGTTGCCAAGCTGTGCCCACTTCGGAAAAAGTAAAAGTTGATTTTGACGTATAATTAGCTTATGGCATATAGCCTAAAGCTTAAAGCATATTAGTATGAGTGAAAAAGATATAAAAAATTTAGAGGAAATTTTCGAAGCTCGCATCGCGCGCGACGAAAAGATAGAGCCGAAAGATTGGATGCCAGAGAAATACCGCCAGACCCATATTCGGCAGATAAGCCAACACGCCCATTCCGAAATCATTGGGATGCTTCCTGAAGGAAATTGGATTACCCGTGCCCCATCATTGCGCAGAAAAGCTGCATTACTTGCAAAAGTACAGGACGAAGCCGGACACGGATTGTATCTGTATTCTGCCTGCGAAACCTTGGGTGTATCCCGAGACGAACTTTATGAGCAACTTCATAGCGGAAAGGCGAAATATTCTTCCATTTTCAATTACCCAACAATCACTTGGGCCGATATGGGTGCAATTGGTTGGCTGGTTGATGGCGCTGCAATTATTAATCAAGTGCCCCTTTGCAATACTTCATTTGGCCCGTATGCCCGTGCAATGGTGCGTGTGTGTAAGGAAGAAAGTTTTCACCAACGACAAGGTTATGAAATTATGCTTACCCTTTGCCGTGGCACCGAGGAGCAAAAAGCTATGGCACAGGATGCCCTAAACCGTTGGTGGTGGCCAAGTTTGATGATGCTGGGCCCAACGGATGCGGAATCGGTTCATACAGAGCAATCCATGAAATGGAAACTTAAACGCAAAAGCAATGATGAATTGCGCCAACAGTTTATAGACCAGACTGTGCCCCAAGCTGATCTTTTGGGACTTACAATTCCAGATCCAGACTTGAAATTTAATGAAGAAACAGGCCATTACGATTTCGGTGAAATTGATTGGGATGAATTTTGGCAAGTGGTAAAGGGTCACGGCCCGTGCAATAAAGAACGTATGAACGCCCGTATTAATGCTTGGGAAAATGGAGAATGGGTTCGTGATGCGGCAATGGCTCACGCCGAAAAGAATGCAAACAAGAAAGTAGCAAAAGCGAGTTGATTTAGTATTTAGTAGTGAGTAATTAGTAATAAGAAACCTATAAATATGAATGTTTTAAATGATTTAAAAGTTTGGAATAAGGCAATGGATATTGCGGTTGAAACTTATAAGTTATCTTCACAATTTCCTAAAGAGGAAAAATACGGACTGACAAGTCAAATAAGAAGAAGTGCTGTTTTTGTTCCGTCAAATATTGCTGAAGGTGCAGGAAGAAATTCTAAAGGTGAATTTAAAAATTTTATAGGTATTGCAAATGGATCGGCCTATGAGCTCTTTACTCAATTAATACTTTCCCATAAACTCAATTTAGTTTCAGAGACTTTGGTGGAACCAATACTCAAGGAAGTGATAGAAGTACAGAAAATGAATTATTCATTAATTAAATCCTTAGAAAAATAATGAATAGCTCAATACACAATACTAAATACTAAATACTCAATACTATAATTATGAAGAAGAATTGGCCCCTATGGGAAATATTTGTCCGTAGTAAAAATGGACTTGAACATCGCCATTTTGGTAGCCTTCATGCCGCCGATGCAGAAATGGCGCTGGAAAATGCGCGTGATGTTTATACCAGAAGAAATGAAGGCGTGAGCATTTGGGTGGTGGAAAGCAAACACATTACAGCCTCAAATCCTGCAGATAATGGCGAACTTTTTGAGCCTGCACAGGATAAAGTATATCGCCATCCTACTTTTTACGATTTACCTGATGAGGTGAAACATATGTAAAATGATTAACGATTGCAGATTTTTGATTGAAGAATTCAGAAGTAAAACTTCAATAATCCAAAATCGTTAATCAGCAATCTTCAATTAAATAATTGAAATGAAAAACGAGCAACTTTATAATTACATCCTCACAATCGCCGATAACTCCCTTATCCTCGCGCAGCGATTGGGCGAGCTTTGCGGGCATGGCCCAAATTTGGAAACCGATATTGCACTGACAAACATTGCTTTGGATCTTCTGGGGCAAACGCGAAGTTATTACCAATATGCCGCAAAAATTTCTGGGGGAGATAAAACGGAAGATGATATCGCTTTCTTAAGAATTGAAAGGGAGTATAAAAACTGTTTGTTGGTCGAACAGCCCAATACACATTTTGGCTACGTAATTGGCCGACAGTTTTTATTTGATGTCTATCACTTGATGTTGATGGAAAGCTTGCAGAACAGTCCCGACGAAACCTTAGCTGCGATCGCAAAAAAAGGTATTAAGGAGGTAAGTTACCACAAGCGCTTTTCTTCAGATTGGGTAAAGCGTTTGGGTGATGGGACCGAGGAAAGCAATGCAAAAATGCAGGAAGCAATCAACGACCTTTGGCGATTTACGGATGAACTTTTCTTTATGACCGAAACCGAAAAAGCAATCGTAAAGGAAAACATTGGGGTCGATGTTTCCAAATTAAAAGAAAGGTATTATGAAGAAGTTTCTGAAGTTTTGAAAGAAGCAACCCTAACCGTTCCCGAAAATAAATATTTTACCAAAGGAGGAAAAGAAGGAATTCACACAGAGCACATGGGCTATATTTTGGCCGATTTGCAATATATGCAACGTACCTATCCCAATATGACGTGGTAATAAATTCCCGCGAAGGCGGGAATCTCTTAAATTGAAAGAAAGATTTTTGATTACCGAAGCCGCAAATATCGAAAAACATTTAATCCCAGTTCTGGAAACCGTTTCAGATCCAGAGATACCCGTGCTTTCGGTTTTGGATTTGGGCGTAATTCGGGAGGCTATTGAAAAAGATGGAATTGTTCAAATAAAACTGACGCCTACCTATTCCGGTTGTCCAGCAATGGACGTAATTGGCGATGATCTTAAAAAAGCCTTTTTAGAAATAGGAAAAAAATCAGAAATTGAGTTAATCCTCTCACCGGCGTGGAGCACGGATTGGATTTCAGAAGAAGGACTCCAAAAAATGGAGGAATACGGGATTGCTCGTCCGCTTTCGGAATCGCACGATAAAGACGTTTTGCTCGGCGAAAAAAAGTTGGTAAAATGTCCGCAATGTGGAAGTACCAACACACATTTGGTGAGCCAGTTTGGTTCCACAGCTTGTAAGGCACTTTTTAAGTGTGATGATTGCCAAGAACCGTTTGATTACTTTAAATGTTTAAAATAATAACGAAATATCACCCTGAGCGCAGTCTAAGGGTCTTTTAAAATACAAAAATTTGAATAAAAGCATAACCACCAAAATAGAAAATAAAGTAGCTACGCTAATGCTAAATCGCCCCGAAGTTTTCAATAGTTTCAACCGCGAGATGGCACTTCTGCTTCAAAATGAATTGGATGCCTGCGAAAAAAATCCAGAAGTTCGCGCAATCGTACTCACCGGAAGCGGAAAGGCTTTCTGCGCCGGACAGGATTTAAAGGAAGTCACTTCACCGGAAGTAAACCCTGGTTTCAAAAAAATTCTTGAGGAACACTACAATCCTATTATAACTCGAATTCGAAATATTGAAAAACCAATCATTGGCGCAATCAATGGAGTCGCCGCAGGTGCGGGAGCCAATATCGCCTTGGCCTGCGATGTGGTCGTCGCTTCGGAAAATGCCAGTTTTATTCAGGCTTTTAGTAAAATAGGGTTGGTACCCGACAGCGCCGGAACTTTCTTTTTACCGCGATTGATCGGTTTTCAAAAAGCTTCGGCATTGATGATGCTAGGAGATAAAGTTTCGGCAGGAGAAGCCGAAAAGTTAGGAATGGTCTATAAAGTGGTTGCTGCAGAAAATTTTACGGAAGAGGTTAACAATATCGCTTCTATTTTGGCAAATATGCCCACCAAAGCCTTGGGATTGACAAAGCGTTTGTTGAATAATTCAATGGAGAATAATTTAGAAGAACAATTGAATTTGGAAAGCAAACTCCAAATTGAATCGGCCCAAAGCGAAGATTATGCTGAAGGGGTAGATGCGTTTGTGAATAAGAGAAAACCTGAATTTAAAGGAAGATAATTAACGATTAACGATTTTTGATTGCTGATTTCAGAATTAAAATGGCAGGAATGTTACCTAACCAGCTTGAAGATAGACTGATAAAGTTTGCGGTAGATGTGATATTAATGGGCAAGCACTTTGATGGTTCATTTGCTTCAGAGCATTTAACCAAACAGCTAATCCGATCGACTACTTCTGTGGCTTTAAATTATGGGGAAGCCAGAAGTGCAGAATCATCGAGAGATTTTCTGCATAAAATGAAACTTTCTTTAAAAGAATTGAGAGAGTCATTCGTTAATATGAAAATTCAAAGGGGCGCGAATTTGATAACTAATATTCAAATGATAGATAAGCTACTCATCGAAAATAATGAATTAATCTCAATTTTTGTAGCAAGTATAAAAACGGCATCAAAAAAAAATAATATTCAATAACTTGGAAAATCAAAAATCAAAAATCGTTAATCAGCAATCCTTAATCAAATTTGTTGGAATAATTGGGGCAGGAACTATGGGTGCAGGAATCGCACAAGTGGCGGCTACGGCCGGATGCTCCGTAAAACTATACGATACTAAAACAGAAGCACTTGAAAAGGCCAAAACCGATCTAAAAAAAATTATGGATCGTTTGTTAGAAAAAGGAAAAATTGATTCCGAAGAAAAAGAGCGCATCCAAAACAATATTAAATACGTCAATTCGCTAAAAGAATTGAAAGATTCACACTTGACAATTGAAGCGATCATCGAGAATCTCGATATCAAAAAGAATGTCTTTTCAACGTTGGAAAAATTTGTAAGCGAGGATTGCATTATTGCTTCGAATACTTCCTCGCTATCCATAGCATCAATTGCCTCATCACTTCAAAAACCGGAACGTTGTGTTGGAATTCATTTTTTCAATCCCGCGCCTCTGATGAAATTGGTTGAGGTTATCCCTTCAATCCAAACTTCCGAAGAAACCCTAAATATTTCTGTAAAAACAATTAAGGACTGGGGCAAAACCGTTGCTGTGGCAAAGGACACGCCCGGATTTATCGTAAATCGTGTTGCGAGGCCATTTTATGGTGAAGCACTTCGCATTTATGAGGAAGGAAACGCATCTTTTGCTGAAATAGATTCCGCAATGAAAGAAATCGGCAATTTCAGGATGGGGCCTTTTGAATTGATGGATTTTATTGGTAACGATATAAATTATACCGTAACCGAAACCGTTTTTGAAGCGTTTTTTTACGACCCACGTTATAAGCCTTCGTTCACCCAAAAACGTTTTGCCGAAGCGGGTTATTTAGGGCGAAAGAGCGGAAAGGGGTATTATAATTATTCAAGTAATGGTACTCCGAGCGCAGTCGAAGGCTCTTTGCCTCCTCAGAAAGCTGAGAATATTTTTGAAAGAATTCTAGTAATGCTCATCAACGAAGCTGCCGATGCACTTTTTTGGAACATCGCTTCCGCAGAGGATATTGATAATGCAATGACCAAAGGTGTAAACTATCCGAAAGGATTGTTGGCTTGGGCCGATGAAAAGGGAATTGATTGGTGTGTTGAAAAAATGGACGAACTTTACGAAAAATATCACGAAGATAGATATCGTTGTTCGCCCTTGCTGCGAAAGATGAAAGATGAAAACAAAACTTTTTTTTAATGCTTGAAGCAAAAAAGATACCAGTAAAAATGCTCAGTCAGGATGCTTTCAGTTCTTGGTTGGGCATCGAAATATTGGAAGTTGAAAAAGGCCGGTGCAAGGTCGCGATGACCGTGCGTAGAGAAATGCTGAACAGCATGAACAAAGCCCACGGCGGAATAACCTACAGTTTGGCAGATACGGCCTTCGGTTTTGCAGCAAATACCCACGGAAAATACGCAGTTTCTATTGAAACTTCCATAAACCACATTGAAGCTTTAAATGAAGGTGATTACCTTACAGCAGAGTCTGTCATTGAAAAAGTAGGTAATAAGTTGGGATTTAATATTGTGGAAGTGAAAAGAGGCGAGGAATTGGTAGCTTTGTTTAAAGGCGTTGTGTATAGAACTTCAAAAGATTGGACTGAAAACTAACAATTAATTCAATAAAATTATGAAATGGCAAGGCAGAAGACAAAGCGGCAATCTTGATGACCGACGCGGGATGAGCAAGGGCAAATTGGCCGCCGGTGGAGGAATAGTTGTAACTTTAATCGTACTTGGACTTCAATTTTTCGGTGGCGAAACTGGGCAGCAACTTGCTCCAATAGTAGAACAATTAGGCAATAGTCAGACTGTTCAACAAACGGAACAACGCGAGCTCACGGTCCAGGAAAAAGAAATGGGCAACTTTATGGCTACCGTTTTAGCAGATACCGAAGATGTTTGGAACCAGATTTTTACCCAAAATAATATTGGCGATTATAAAGAACCCAAAATGGTGCTATTTACAGACGCTGTAAGTACAGCCTGCGGAAATGCAAGTTCGGCTTCAGGTCCTTTCTATTGCCCTGCTGATCAAAAAGTATATATGGATTTGGCCTTTTTTGATGAATTGAAAACCCGCTTTGGTGCAAAGGGAGGTGATTTTGCTATTGCTTATGTAACAGCTCACGAAATAGGCCACCACGTGCAAACGCTGCTTGGCACCAATCAAAAAGTGAGTCAATTACAACGACAAACAAACAAAACGGAAGCCAATAAACTTTCCGTTGCTTTAGAACTTCAAGCCGATTTTTACGCAGGTGTGTTTGCGCATTACAACAAAGCATATCTTGAAGAAGGCGATATTGAGGAAGCTATGAGTGCCGCTAAAGCAGTGGGTGATGATGCTATCCAAAAGCGAATGCAAGGTCACGTAGTACCTGATAGTTTTACTCATGGAAGCTCTGAACAACGTATGAAATGGTTTATGAAAGGTTACAATACAGGAGATATCCGGCAGGGAGATACCTTTTCAGAAATTTTAAATTAGAATAAAAACTTAGAATGAAAGACGCATATATAATAGACGGAATAAGAACGCCAATAGGAAGTTATCAAGGAACGTTAAGCGCTGTAAGAACAGATGATTTGGCCGCTTTGGTAATTGCCGAAATTGTAAAAAGAAATCCAAACATTCCCAAAGAAGCATATGACGATGTTATTTTGGGATGCGCAAATCAAGCTGGCGAGGACAATAGAAATGTGGCTCGAATGGCTTTACTTTTGGCGGGTCTTCCCGTAAGCGTTCCGGGCGAAACCGTGAACCGACTTTGCAGCAGTGGACTTTCGGCAATCATTCACGCCAACCGTGCGATAAAGGCTGGCGACGGCGATTTGTTTATTTCGGGCGGGGTGGAGAATATGACGCGCGGGCCTTACGTGGTTGCAAAGCCCTCTTCCGCTTTTGGAACCGATGCAAAAATGTACGATTCCAGCTTTGGGTGGCGCTTCATAAATCCAAAAATGGCTGAAATGTATGGCACGGATGGCATGGGAAATACCGCTGAAAATTTGGTCGAAAAGCACAAAATTAATCGTGAAGACCAAGATGCGTTTGCCTACCATTCACAAATGAAAGCTGCAAAAGCCCAGCAAAATGGACGTTTGGCGAAGGAAATAGTTCCAGTGGAAATTCCACAACGAAAAAAAGATCCAATAATTTTCAAGGACGATGAATTCATTCGTCCCGATACCACCAAAGAAGTTTTGGCAAAATTGCGTCCCGCCTTCAAAAAAGATGGAAGCGTTACCGCTGGAAATTCTTCAGGTTTAAACGATGGCGCCGCAGCCACGATTATTGCTTCGGAAGATGCAGTAAAAAAATATAATTTAAAACCGATTGCAAGAATTGTTTCTTCCGCCGTTGTGGGCGTAGAGCCACGAATTATGGGTATCGGTCCCGTTGAAGCTTCCAACAAAGCACTTGAAAAAGCAGGTTTAAAAATGGAAGATATGGACATCATTGAATTGAACGAAGCATTTGCTTCACAAGCTTTGGCGTGTATCCGTGAATGGGGATTGAAAGATGATGATTCACGAATCAACCCAAATGGAGGTTCCATTGCAATTGGCCATCCGCTTGGGGTCACCGGAACTCGAATCGCTTATTCCGCAGCTTTGGAACTTCAACTTCAAAAGAAAAAATACGCTTTGATCACCATGTGCGTAGGGGTTGGGCAAGGGTATGCTGCAATTATTGAAAATGTGAATTTATGAGTATGCAAAAAACACAACACTACATATTAGGAAATTGGACTGAAGGCAAGGGAGAAGGCTCGCCAATCCTTGATTCCGTAACGGGGGAGCATTTTACCAATGTAACCACGGAAGGACTCGATATTCCTGAAATCCTTCAATACGGTCGCAATAAAGGCGAAACGCTTCGGAAAATGACGTTTCAGGAGCGTGGATTGATGCTGAAGAAACTTGCGATGTATCTTACCAAGAAGAAACAGCAATTCTATGAAATAAGCTACCGCACCGGCGCCACAAAAATTGACAGTTGGATTGATATTGAAGGTGGTTTTGGTAATTTATTTGCGAATGCTTCCCTTCGGAAATTATTTCCAAATCAGCCGTATCACGTGGAAGGCGATCCTATCGACCTTTCACGCGGCGGCCGTTTTATGGCGCATCACATTATGGTACCTAGGGAAGGTATCGCCGTTCATATAAACGCGTTTAATTTTCCCGTGTGGGGAATGTTGGAAAAATGCGCCGTAAACTGGATGGCGGGAATGCCCGCAGTAGTTTTGCCCGCGCCACAAACAGCTTATTTGGCCGAAGCGGTGGTGAAGGAAATTATTGCTTCGGGAATTTTACCCGAAGGTTCGTTGCAACTGATTTCCGGAACCGCAAAAAATATACTTGATACGGTGGAATCGCAAGATGTGGTTACATTTACAGGTTCTGCAAGCACGGGAAAAATTCTGAAAAAACATCCGCGATTGATTGAGGAATCGGTTCCCTTTACGATGGAAGCCGATAGTCTAAATGCTTCAATCTTGGGCGAAGATGCTGTTCCCGGAACTCCGGAATTCGACCTTTTTATAAAAGAAGTACGGAATGAAATGATCGTAAAATGCGGGCAGAAATGTACCGCAATCCGAAGAATTATCGTTCCCGAAAATTTGGTTGAAGATGTGCAAATCTCTCTTGGAAAACAACTGGAAAAAGTTACCATTGGGGATCCAAGGTTGAAGGAAGTACGAATGGGAGCTCTGGTTTCCGATGCACAGCGCAATTCAGTAAAAGAGCAGATTAAAAAAATAACCCAAACCGCAAAAATAGTGTATGGCGATTTTGAGGATTTTGAAGTGCTGGGTGCCGATTCAAAAAAAGGCGCATATTTAAAACCTATTCTACTTCGCGAAGATAATCCGCTTCAAAACGAAGCCGCACACGTCACCGAAGCTTTTGGACCTGTGAGCACACTTATGCCCTACAAAACATTGGAAGAAGCCATTAAACTTTCAAAAATGGGGAAAGGTTCGTTGGTGAGTTCCATAGTTACAAACGACGACAAAATTGGGAAGGAATACACGGTTTCCGCAGCAACGCACCACGGAAGGATTTTAGTTTTAAATCGCGAAAGTGCCAAACAGAGTACTGGTCACGGTTCGCCATTGCCTAACTTAATTCACGGCGGCCCCGGACGCGCAGGCGGTGGCGAGGAAATGGGTGGTGTTCGCGGCGTAAAGCACTATTTGCAGCGTTGCGCTATTCAAGGTTCACCTTCCACATTGACGGAAATCACAGGAATCTATCAGCCTAAAGCTGATTATAAAGAAGCAGAAAAACATCCATTCGCCTATCATTGGGAAGATATTGAACCGGGAATGTCCATCAAAACGCACAACCGCACCATTACCGATACCGATATTATCAATTTTGCCAATCTTACTTGGGACCATTTTTACGCACATACCGATATTACTTCGCTTGACGGAAGTATTTTTGAAAAGCGAACTGCGCATGGCTATTTTATTTTGGCCGCCGCCGCCGGACTTTTTGTGTATCCGAACAAAGGACCGGTTGCCGCGAATTATGGTTTGGAGGAATGCAGATTTCTTCGGCCCATTTATCACAACGATACGGTTTATGTGCGGTTGACTTGTAAACAAAAAATTGATCGCGAGCAAAAAGGGACCGAATTGCCTTCCGGTATCGTAAAATGGTACGTTGAGGTTTTTGACACGAATATTGATGAAAGTTCGTCCGAAGAAGAAAAGCAGGGTGAACTGTTAGCTGTAGCCACCATTTTAACAATGGTTCAAAAAAAGCAGACGGTTTTTGCTGAAATGACTTCGGAATCCATTCAGAATTATGTGAATAAACTTTCCGAAGATTCAAAACCAAAATGGGGCACGATGACGCCACAACAAATGTTGGAACATTTGGAATATACGTATCGAATTGCTTCGGGAGAGATTCAGGATTTTGAAATTGCAACCCCCGAACAATATGTGGAAAAAGTGCATTCCACCTTATACAATTACGAAAAAATGCCACGGGAATATGATTTTCCACTGGCGAAGGAATCAAAAATTACTGAAACCAAGCATCCCGATTTGGAGACCGCTAAAAAGAAATTGTTGGAGGCACGAGCAGATTATTTAAAATATTTCAAACAAAATCCCGATGCCAAAACCAAAAATGTGGTTTTTGGCGAATTGAACAAATTTGAATGGTATCTTTTGGAACGAAAGCATTTGAACCATCATTTTGAACAATTTAATTTGATAGACTAATTGAGCCAAGAACCAAGAATCAGGACAAATATGTCTTGGCTCGTGGTTCTTGATTCTTGAATAAAAAAATTATGAATGAACCATACGTAAAACAAGAGATAAATAACAACATTGCGACCATCGAATTCTTCCATCCAGCGCATAACAGCCTCCCGGGAGATTTGCTGGCAAAACTCGCAAAAACAATCACCGAAGCTGGTAATAATGACGAAGTAAAAGTTATTATTTTGAAAAGCGGAGGTGACCGCACTTTTTGCGCGGGCGCGAGTTTTAATGAGTTAATCAATATTAACGATGCCGAAACCGGAAAGATTTTTTTCAGCGGATTTGCAAACGTGATTAATGCAATGCGCAAATGCCCAAAATTCATAATAGGAAGAATTCAAGGGAAAACTGTTGGCGGCGGTGTGGGTGTTGCCTCGGCGACCGATTATTGTATGGCTACGAAGTTTGCCGCAATCAAATTAAGCGAGTTGAATGTGGGAATCGGTCCTTTTGTGGTGGGTCCCGCTGTTGAACGAAAACTCGGTCTGAGCGCAATGAGCCAAATAGCCATTGATGCCAATTCTTTTTACGAAGCTGAATGGGCGCGCCAAAAAGGTTTGTACAATCAAGTGTTTGATTCTGTAGAAGCATTGGATGAAGCCGTACAGAAATTTGCTGAAAACCTTTGCAACTATAATCCGGAGGCGATGAAGGAAATGAAGAAAGTATTTTGGAACGGAACCGAAGATTGGGACGAACTTTTGGCGGAAAGAGCAGTGATTTCAGGGAGATTGGTGCTTTCAAAATTTACTAAGGAGAAATTGAAAAGCTTCGAATAGAAATGATCTATTCCTTCAAAGGCCATATTCCAGTAATTCACGAAAGCAGTTTTGTGCATCCGCTTGCGGCCGTTACCGGAAATGTGATTATTGGGAAAAATTGCTATATCGGTCCCGGTGCAGCAATTCGCGGCGATTGGGGTGAAATCATTTTGGAGGATGGCGTGAATGTGCAGGAAAACTGCACCGTCCATATGTTTCCGGGGAAAAGTATTGTGCTTAAAGAAGGTGCGCACGTTGGTCACGGAGCAGTGATTCACGGGGCGAATTTGGGCAGAAACTGCTTGATCGGGATGAACAGCGTGATTATGGACGATGCCGAAATTGGTGATGAATGCATAGTTGGCGCCATGAGTTTTGTGAAAGCTGAAGAGAAATTTCCAAAGCGAAAATTGATTGTCGGCAATCCAGCAAAAGCGATAAAGGATATTTCAGATGAAATGATGGCTTGGAAAACTGCCGGAACGAGATTATACCAACAATTGCCTGCGGATTGTCACGAGAGTTTACGAGAAGTGGAACCGTTGCGGGAAATTCCAAAGAATAGACCTGTACAGGAAGATTTTTATAAAACGCTGGAAGAATTTAGAGCCAAGAACAAAGAATAGAGACAAATATGTCAAAAAATAATTTAGATAAATTGGATAAGATTCCCGCCTCCGCGGGAACTGAGCTCAAAATGCCCAAAATGGGCGAATAATTCCTGCGTAGGCAGGAATCTCAAACCATGAAATTGTGAACCTATGGTATGTTTATATTATGACAAACAAAGCTAATGGCGTTTTGTACGTAGGCTGCACCAACAATATTGAAGAAAGAGTTAAAGAACATAAATTGAAAATTTATCCAACTAGTTTTACGGCCAAATATAATTGCGATAAATTAATTTATTTTGAAGAATATAATGAAGGAATTATCGCTTCCAAAAGAGAATCTCAATTAAAGAAATGGAAACGGGATTGGAAGATTAAACTAATTGAAGATATGAATCCAAGTTGGTCTGATTTGAGTATGAATTGGAACTTAAATTTTAATAAACTTAGAAATGAGTGACGAGAAGAGATTCCTGCCTTCGCAGGAATTCAAAATGCCCAAAATGGGCGAAAGCATAACGGAAGGAACGATTATCAATTGGTTGGTAAACGAAGGCGATTCATTTGATGAAGGTGATATTCTATTAGAAGTTGCAACCGATAAAGTGGATAATGAAGTGCCCGCGCCAGCTTCCGGAAAAATACTGGAACATAAATTTAAGGCAAAGGATGTGGTGCCCGTTGGGGAAGTAATCGCAATTTTAGAGCTTTCCGGGGAAAAAGGAGCTTCAAAATCTTCAGGGAAGACTTCAGAAAAAACGGATTCTAAAAATGAAACTTCCGAAAAATCAAAAGCACAAAAACAAGTTTCGAGACCAGCATCCTTTAAAGTAAACGAAAACGTTTTTATTTCACCTTTGGTAGATGCAATTGCACGTAAACATCACATTTCATACGAAGAACTTGCCCGAATTCCCGGAACAGGAAAAGAGGGCCGTTTGCGAAAAAGTGATGTTACGAATTATTTGGAAAACGGTCGTCCGTTTCAGTTTGCCCAAGCTGTTCCCGAGGTTTCGGGATTTCAGATTCCGGATTTAAAATTCGATAAAGGAAAAGGCAAAATCGTGGAAATGGACCGGATGCGCCAAATGATTTCCGACCATATGGTTTTTAGCAAACATACTTCGCCGCACGTAACGGCATACGTAGAGGCAGACTTGACCGAAATGGTACATTGGCGCAATAAAAACAAAGATGCTTTTCAGAAAAAATATAATGAAAAACTTACGTTCACACCGCTATTTATTGAATGCGTGGCAAAAGCAATCAAGGATTTTCCGATGATAAATTCCACCCTCGATGGAACAAATATCATTGTAAAAGAGGAAATAAATATCGGGATGGCAACGGCGCTTCCTTCGGGGAATTTGATAGTTCCCGTGGTCAAAAATGCTGATAAAAAGAATTTGAAAGAATTGGCTGAAACCACAAACGAACTTGTGGGGAAAGCACGTGACAATAAGTTGAAAGGCGATGACACAAAAGGAAGCACATTTACAATAAGTAACGTAGGAACCTTCGGAAGTTTGATGGGAACACCTATAATAAACCAACCCGAAGCCGCAATCTTGGCAACGGGAATCATAAAAAAACGCGCTGAAGTAATGGAGCGAAAAGAAGGCGATACTATTGAGATTAGGCAAATGATGTATCTCTCCCTTTCGTTTGACCATCGTATTGTGGACGGGTATTTGGCAGGTTCTTTTTTGAGAAGAATTGCAGATTATATGGAGAAATTTGATTCTAAAAGGACTTTTTGACCCACGACCGTTCGCTAACGCTTACTAAACGAAACACGAAGTTTTAAATAAGCAGTTATGAGAAGACATAATTTTAAAAAGCTTCAAATCTGGCAATTGGCGATTGAGTTGATTGATGAAAACTATAAATTGACTTCCACATTTCCGGATTATGAAAAGTATGGTTTAAGAACTCAAATGAATCGGTGTTCGGTTTCAATTGCTTCAAATATTTCAGAAGGTTCAAGTAAAAGAACCGATAAACATTTTATGAAATTTTTAGATGATAGTCTCGGTTCTGCATATGAATGGGAAACGCAGTTGATAGTTTGCTACCGTCAAAAATTTATTTCAAAGGAATTATTTTTGAAATTAGAAGATAAAGTGCAAGCATTACAAAGTAAAATTTCAAATTTTATGGACACGTTAGATTCAAATAATTGAAAAAGTCGTGAATCAAATCGTCGTGTTTCGTGATTCAAAATACAAACAATGAATAAAAATATATTAAAAAAAGCTTTCAAAAATCTAGTCACTGCAAAGGCGATGACAGAGATTTATGAGGAAAATTTTAAAGTAGTTTCAAAATATGTTCACGCAACTTCGCGTGGGCACGAGGTGATCCAAACCGCTGTGGGAATGCAGCTTTTGCCACAGGATTATGCTTTTCCATATTATCGCGATGATTCTATGTTGCTGGCCATTGGGATGAAACCCTATGAGTTGATGCTTCAGGTTTTGGCGAAAAAAGACGACCCCTTTTCCGGCGGAAGAACGTATTATTCGCATCCCAGTTTAAAAGATGACGACAAACCAAAAATCCCCCACCAAAGTTCAGCTACTGGAATGCAGGCTATACCAGCAACAGGAGCAGCAATGGGGTTTTGGTATAAAGAATCGATGAATTCAGAATTTAGAATTCAGAATTCAGAATTGCCTATTGTAGTTTGTTCTTTGGGCGATGCCTCAGTAACCGAAGGTGAAATTGCAGAGGCCTTCCAAATGGCGGCGTTAAAGCAGTTGCCAATTCTTTATTTAGTGCAGGATAACGGTTGGGATATTTCGGCAAACGCTGCCGAAACCCGCGCACAGAACGCTTTTGAATATGCAAAAGGTTTCCACGGTCTGGAAGCGGTCTCAATCGACGGGACTGATTTTGAGGAAAGCTACAATACCATTCAAGATGTAATTTCAAAAATAAGGAAAGAGCGCCGTCCGTTTTTGGTGCACGCAAAAGTTCCGCTTTTGAATCACCATACCTCTGGGGTTCGCATGGAATTTTATCGCGATGATTTGGAGGAAGCTCGAAGTCGTGATCCCTATCCGAAATTAAAAAAACTTTTGTTTGAAAATGGTTTTTCTGAAAACGAGCTTTCAGAAATTGAAAATTCTGCAAAAAAGAAAGTTTCTGAAAGTTTAGAAAAAGCCTTAAAAGCCGAAGACCCAAAGCCAGAGGATTTATTTACCCACGATTTTGCGCCTACAGAAATTACCGAAGAAGTGGGCGAACGTTCTCCAAAAGGTGGTGAAAAAGTGGTGATGGTAGATTGTGCGCTTTTTGCTATTGAAGAATTAATGGCAAAGCACAAAGAATGCTTGCTTTACGGTCAAGATGTAGGAGGGAGGCTTGGAGGCGTTTTTCGCGAAGCCGCAACGCTTTCACAAAAGTTTGGTGATAACCGTGTGTTTAATACGCCCATTCAAGAAGCTTTTATCGTAGGGAGTACTGTTGGGATGAGCGCCGTTGGTCTGAAACCGATCGTTGAGGTTCAATTTGCAGATTATATTTGGCCGGGACTCAACCAACTTTTTACTGAAGTTTCGCGAAGCTGTTATCTTTCCAATGGAAAATGGCCAGTTTCAATGATTTTACGTGTGCCGATTGGAGCCTACGGTAGTGGTGGACCGTATCATTCCTCCTCTGTGGAAAGTGTGGTTACAAACATTCGCGGACTTAAAATTGCCTACCCCAGCAACGGTGCCGATTTAAAAGGTTTGCTGAAAGCGGCTTATTATGATCCAAATCCTGTCGTGATTTTTGAACATAAAGGTCTGTATTGGAGCAAAGTGAAAGGCACAAAAGGCGCGACCTCGCTAATGCCAGCGGAAGATTATATCTTACCCTTCGGAAAAGCTTGGGTTTTGCAGGAAATTTGGAAACAGGAAGATGAGGAAACACTTTCAATAATAACTTACGGAATGGGCGTGCACTGGGCAATGAACGCTTCCGAGGAACTGGGAATGCAAGATAAAATTGAAGTTGTTGACCTTCGAACACTTCATCCCTTGGATTACGAAACGGTTTTCAAAAGTGTGAAAAAATGCGGAAAGTGTCTGGTTGTAACTGAAGAGCCTTCAGAAAATGGGTTTTCAAGAGGTTTGCAAGGAAAAATACAAGAGGAATGTTTTCAGCAATTGGATGCACCAGTCATGTTAATTGGTTCCGAAAATATGCCTGCAATTCCGCTAAATTCAACTTTGGAAGAAACAATGATTCCTTCCACGGAAAAAGTGAAGAAGAAGATTTTGGAAATTTTGAATTACTGATTAAGATTACTTATTGTTCTTTTCTGAATCATTTTTATCATCATGGAAAACAAGCGGATGATCATGTTCGCCAAGTCCCACAATTTTAATCATATTTATAACGGTGTTGTACAGCATTAAAATAACCGAAACGATACCGCCACTAAGCAACGAAGAAAGAAAAAGAGTAGCCCAATAGATATTTGAATACCATGAAGTGGGTAACTCTTCAGATTCCGTGATAGGAATATTGAATATTTGAAAAAGTATGATAGCGACTACAAATAATATTGTGTCTAGTTTGGCAATGCCCATTACTTGCACATAATGCTCTCTCTTTAATTTTGATTTTGAGCCCGAGCTAATCCCCAAAAGGGTTAATAAAAGTGCCAAAATAGTAGCCGAAGCCAGGACAATAGTATTACAGAGCATGTTGATTCCCGGAAGGGAAGTAGTAATTAGTTTTTTTGCTTCGTAACCGGAAATATTTCCCAAAAGAAAAACCCCGGTGCCCGTAATGATTGCCGCAATCAGCCCTCCGTATAATGCTCGCTGATTGTATTTTGTAAGTTTTATCATATTTCTCTACTTTTAAAATCTTTATAAGAAGTATTAAATTATAATACTCCCAATTAATTTAAAAGTAAAGATACAAACCTGCATTTATATAATGGGTGTCAATCACTAAGGGAACAATCTCTTCGCCATCCCAAATTGTTAAATTATTTTCATATTCCGGAATGTAGCTTAATATAATCCCAAGAGATTTTTTATCATCCAGCGAAAATAGAATACCTGCTTTTGGCACAAAATAAGCGCTTCCTTCCGAACCTTCTATTCTATAATCATCGTACGCCCCTTTATAACGGTCTTGCACAAGGCCTACACCAATTCCAACAAGCGGCTTTATTGCTCCATTTTTGTTAAAATGATATTCAGTTCCCAAACTTGCGCGGTATGAATTCTTTTTGAAGTTTGTAGTAAATGGAGAATTGTTATAATCCTTATCTCCAGAAAAGGCTGCACTTGCTTCTAAAGTGAAATAAAGATTGCCCTGAAGCGAACCAATAAAACCTGGAGTGGCTGCCACACCAAAGCTTACCTGTCCTTGGGTTAAATTTTCATAATCATCAAAATTGAAAAAACTAATACGATTTAGTGAACCGCCTATGCTTGCAAATAGTTTGTATTTATCTCCTTGAAAGTTTGCAGCTTGTTTGACTTCCTTATCGGAAGGCTCAAAAGGAGAATAAGTACAATTATTATATTTTTTCACTATTTGTATCAATTGGCCCTCGTTAATTAATTGTAAATCAAAAACGGCTTTTCTCACGGTCTCACAATCGCTAAAAAGAACGGCAAGCGTACCTTGAACGCGCAAATCCTCATTAGGTCTGATATTAATTTTTTTAAGCGTGCCATCTGTTTTTTTAACTTCATATATACCAGAAGCAACACGTGTCAACGTAGCTTTCCCACTAACCAATTCCTGCGACTGCATTCCAAAACTTAGGATGAATGCAAAAAATATTAAATTAAATAATTTCATAGTTTTTTCTTTTTTTAATTTGAAAAAATGAGATGCCATTTTAGACCCAGATATTCTTTATGGGTCCAATAGATTTTTCAGAAGAAGAATTTTGTTAGTTGAGGTTATTCCGTGCTTACTTATTCATTGCTCCGGGAGGGTACTCGGCTAAAATTTTAGAAACTATTTCACGGATGCGCTCTTCTTTCCTTTCCATATCACTGGTTACCAAATCTGCGCTGCCCATACCTTGCCATACCAAATTATTAGTCTTAGCGTCTATTAGGTCTATGTAAAGTGTACCTTCGGTAGAACGGGAAACGTGATTTCCACCATAATAGCCACCATAATACCAAGGATTCCAGCCCCATCCCATGCCAAAATTATTGTTGTATACATCAACACGCTCACGCTCTTTGGTAAAAATGCTTACGAGCAAATCCGGATTTTCCGATTTTGACATTCCCTTCGCCGAAAGTTCCGCCTCAATGGCTCGAAGAATACGTTTTTTGTCGAGGTCACTAATTTCAGCTTTGTCTATTCCCGGCTTAAAAAAAGCGAAGGAATTGTACTGATTAAAATTTGCTTCTTTGTCATAATCTGTTGCTACGCGAACGGTAGAGCAGGAAGCGAAAACAAAAAGCAATAGCAACGGTAAAAATTTAAGTGCTTTCATAGATGTTTTTTTTATTTGAATAATTTTTCGTCAACGAAATTTGGAAGCGTAACCTTTAATTGCGGATTGTTTTCCATCGCGCGCTTTATTGCGAAAACAGCTTCTTCATTTCGTGCCCAACTGCGCCTTGCTATTCCGTTATTCACATCCCAGAAAAGCATATTTTCAAGTCGCCGTTGCGCATCTGTACTACCATCAAGAACCATTCCGAAACCGCCGTTTATTACTTCGCCCCAACCTACGCCGCCGCCGTTGTGGATACTCACCCAGGTTGCGCCGCGGAAACTATCGCCAATTACGTTTTGGATGGCCATATCAGCCGTAAACCTGCTGCCATCATAAATATTTGAAGTTTCACGATATGGTGAATCGGTGCCCGAAACATCGTGATGATCACGTCCTAAAACTACCGGGCCAATTTTCCCTTCAGAAATAGCTTTGTTGAAAGCCGAAGCAATCTGCACACGTCCGTCAGCATCTGCATAAAGTATGCGAGCCTGCGAACCAACAACCAATTTATTTTCCTGTGCCCCCTTTATCCAAGTGATGTTATCCTGCATCTGCTGTTGTATTTCCATTGGCGAGTTTTTCATCAATTCTTCCAAAACCTCACAAGCAATTTCATCGGTTTTTTGAAGATCTTCCGGTTTACCCGAAGCGCACACCCATCGGAAGGGTCCAAAACCGTAATCGAAACACATCGGTCCCATAATGTCTTGAACGTAGGAAGGATATTTGAATTCCTTATTTTTTTCTTCGGAAAGCACATTGGCGCCTGCGCGGGAAGCTTCTAAAAGAAATGCATTTCCGTAATCGAAGAAATAAGTGCCTTTTGCTGTATGCTTATTTATGGCTTCCACTTGACGACGTAAACTTTTTTGCACTTCTTTTTTGAATTGGTCAGGGTTGTTAGCCATCATTTCGTTGGCTTGCTCATAGGTCAACCCAACCGGATAATAACCTCCAGCCCACGGATTGTGAAGTGATGTTTGATCACTTCCCAAATCGATATGGATTTTTTCCTCGGCAAATTTTTCCCATACTTCTACCACATTTCCGTCATAAGCTATCGAAACGGTTTCCTTATTCGCCAATGCTTCTTTTACGCGTTTAGAAAGAGCGTCTACATCTGAGATTACTTCATCTACCCAACCTTGGCTGTGTCTGGTTTCAGTTGCTTTTTTATTCACTTCGGCGCAGACCGTAACGCAGCCTGCAATATTCCCGGCTTTGGGTTGCGCGCCGCTCATTCCGCCGAGACCGGAGGTTACGAACAAGCCGCCCTTTGTTTCTTTTTTAATTTTTCTGAAACCATTCAAAACCGTGATTGTGGTTCCGTGTACAATTCCCTGCGGACCAATGTACATATAGCTTCCGGCCGTCATTTGGCCGTATTGGGTTACGCCAAGCGCATTGAATTTTTCCCAATCGTCAGGTTTGGAGTAGTTCGGTATCATCATTCCGTTTGTTACAACCACGCGCGGTGCATCTTTATGTGAAGGAAACAAGCCCATTGGGTGACCAGAATAAACCGCCAAGGTTTGCTCATCGGTCATCTCCGAAAGATATTTCATTACCAAAAGATATTGCGCCCAGTTTTGAAAAACGGCTCCGTTTCCACCGTAGGTAATCAATTCATGCGGATGTTGTGCTACGGCATAATCCAGATTGTTTTGGATCATTAGCATAATTGCTTTTGCCTGATTGGATTTTCCGGGATAATCATCAATGGGACGAGCGTACATTTTATAATCGGGACGAAAACGGTACATATAAATACGGCCATATTTTTCTAGCTCTTCGCGAAATTCGGGTAGGAGCGTAGCGTGGTGTTTCGGCTCAAAATAGCGAAGGGCGTTGCGGAGCGCAAGTTCCTTTTCTTCTTTTGAAAGAATTTTCTTTCGCTTCGGAGCGTGATTTATGGATGGATCGTAAGGCTTCTTCTCTGGAAGGGTTTTAGGAATGCCCTGTTGAATTTGTTCTTTAAAAGTCATTATCTAAAAATATTTTTTATTGATGCTTACCAGTCTTTTTGTCAAAACCATATGGACAATGGCGGCAACCGCTTTCGCAACAATAACCACGTTTTAAATGATATTGTTCCGTAAAACATTTGTAACCTTCGGGTGTAAGGTAATAATCGCCTTCTTCAAGCTCTATTTTTTTCTTTGGAAAAAGCATTTTACAAAAGTAAGGATTTCAATGCTGAAAGTTTTAAAATTGAACCAAATCCGTTGTTTCGATATTTAAGCTTTAAATTTGCAGAATCAATTCCAAAGAAATGACAAAACATAAGGCCGGATTCGTAAATATTATTGGAAACCCAAACGTGGGCAAAAGCACGCTTATGAACGCTTTTGTGGGCGAGCGTCTTTCCATTATAACTTCCAAGGCACAGACCACGCGGCATCGTATTTTAGGAATTGTTAACGGTGATGATTTTCAAGTGCTATTAAGTGATACTCCGGGTATTATAAAACCTGCCTATCAATTGCAGGAAAGTATGATGGAGTTTGTGAAATCTGCCTTTGAAGATGCTGATATTTTGTTGTATTTGGTTGAATTGGGCGAAAAGGAATTGAAAGATGAGGAATTTTTCAAAAAAATAACCAATTCCAAAATACCAGTACTTCTTCTTATAAATAAAATTGACAAAGGCAATGAACAATTGCTTTCCGAAGCTTTAAATATGTGGCAGGAAAAAGTGCCGAATGCCGAAATTTTCGCTATTTCTGCATTACAGAATTTTGGTGTTCCTGAAGTTTTTAATCGAATTATTGAATTGTTGCCAGAATCGCCGCCGTTTTATCCAAAAGATCAATTGACTGATAAACCTGAGCGATTTTTCGTAAACGAAGCCATTCGCGAAAAAATATTGATGCACTACAAAAAGGAAATTCCTTATTCCGTTGAAATTGACACCGAGGAGTTTTTTGAGGATGAAAACATAATCCGCATCCGCAGTGTGATTATGGTTGAGCGTGAAACGCAAAAAGGAATCATTATCGGGCACAAAGGTTCGGCATTAAAAAGGGTGGGAGTTGAGGCTCGAAAGGATTTGGAAAAATTCTTCGGAAAGCAAATACACCTCGAACTTTATGTAAAAGTGAATAAAGATTGGCGCAGCAATGAACGGCAGTTGCGCAGGTTTGGTTACAATCAATAATGATTATGATTCAATCGTTTTCTGCATAAAATCATAAAGCTCACGCATTCCCGGTTTTCCTTTTTTCTTTCCTATGCTACCTGCAACGTACAGTAAAATCCAGGTTAGGACTAATATTATCGAGATTCCGATTTGAAGTCCGATGGAATTGCCAAGATTATAATTTGAATACACCCAAGTCAAATTCACCATAAAAAGGATTCCCACGGCTACGTGCAAAAACATAAACATAGTCCAAACGGTTGGGTTCGGCCCAAAAAAACCGTGGAGCGAACATTTGTTTTCGTAAATTTCAGATAGTTCCAAATGCAATTGCGGTGACCAAAAGTGTTGTTGGTTTTTTGGCAATTTTATAAAAACGTGGTCGTCCACACAGGAAATTATAAATTTACTTTGATCCTTTTTTGCTTTCGAAAATTTTGCAAGCAATTGTGTGCATGGTTGCTCTAGTTCCATTTGGAAGCGTGGGCGTAAAACTATTTCATTCGAAAGCATTCTTAACTTATTTAAGTTTAAAGCGGTTAAAATAATATTTTTTCTGCCAAGTAAAAGCTATTTTTGCACCCTAAAATATAGATTATGAGCATTGTTGCCGTTGTAGGAAGACCAAATGTAGGGAAATCCACTTTTTTTAACAGATTGATTCAGCGCAGAGAAGCTATCGTGGACGCCGTTAGTGGCGTTACGCGCGATCGGCACTACGGAAAAAGTGATTGGAACGGAAAAGATTTTTCTTTGATTGATACGGGAGGATACGTGAAGGGAAGCGACGATATTTTTGAAGCTGAAATTGACAAGCAGGTTGAATTGGCAATTGATGAAGCCGATGCGATTATCTTTATGGTCGACGTGGAAAGCGGGGTTACCGGAATGGATCAAGAAGTAGCGAAACTGCTTCGCCGTTCAAAGAAGCCTATTTTTCTGGCAATCAATAAAGTGGATGCGGCTTCTCGCGTAAACGATGCTTTGGAGTTTTATTCACTTGGTTTTGAAAACCAATATAATATTTCAAGTATCAATGGAAGCGGGACGGGTGAATTACTGGACGATCTTGTAAAAGCTTTGCCAGATAGAGAAGAGGTGGACGATAGCGAACTTCCTCGATTTGCAGTGGTGGGACGTCCGAATGCTGGAAAATCTTCATTTATCAATGCATTGATTGGTGAAGATCGTTATATAGTTACTGATATTGCGGGTACCACACGCGATAGTATCGATACAAAATACAACCGCTTTGGGTTTGAGTTCAATTTGGTTGACACTGCTGGAATTCGCAAAAAAAGCAAGGTAAAGGAAGATTTGGAGTTTTACTCTGTAATGCGAAGTGTTCGTGCCATTGAACATTGCGACGTTATCATTTTAGTTTTCGACGCCACCCGTGGTTTTGACGGACAGGTTGAAAATATTTTTTGGCTAGCACAGCGAAATAACAAAGGAATTGTGATACTTGCCAACAAGTGGGATTTAGTGGAAGATAAGGAAAGCAGTAGCGTAAAGGATTATGAAAAATATATCCGCCAACAATGTGAACCTTTTGTGGATGTGCCAATTGTATTTATTTCAGCCTTGACCAAACAACGTATTTATAAGGCCATTGAAACTGCCGTTGAGGTTTATGAAAATCGCAGTAAAAAAATTAAAACGAGTGAGTTGAACGAAGTGATGCTTCCTATAATTCAGGCTTATCCGCCGCCAGCTTACAAGGCGAAATACGTAAAAATAAAGTTCTGTACACAATTGCCAACACCTTATCCAAGTTTTGCGTTTTTCTGTAATTTGCCGCAGTATGTAAAAGATCCGTACAAACGTTTTATTGAGAATAAGCTTAGGGAGAACTTTAATTTTTCGGGAGTTCCGATTACGGTATATTTTAGAAAAAAATAATAGCTCGCCCTTTTTAAAAAGTAAATCTTCTATATTTAAACTTTATTTTCTCCCCAGAAAACTAAAATTTAAAAAGATTGATTCTGCCTATATGACGAAATACTTATACTTGCTGATTTTCAGCATGCTATCTTCGTGCCTTTATGCTCAAAAATTTGAAATTTCAGGGAAGCTGGAAGACGAAAAAGAGGGAACTCCTTTGGAATCAGCCACTGTTTTTGCAGAAAAGATAGCGGACAGTTCTTTAATAACTTATACAATTACAGGAAAACAGGGAAGTTTCGAATTGGTCGGAAAATCCTCATCCGAAGAGATAAATGTAAACATAAGTTATAATGGATACACCCCATTCCGAAAAAAAGTAACACTCAACGGACAACCCATAAATTTAGGAACCATAAAACTGGCGGTCCTGACTGAAGAACTGGAAGGTGTTGTTATTACTGCGAATCGTGCGCCTATTACCATCAAAAAAGATACGTTGGAATTTAATGCAGCTTCTTTCAACACAAAAGCAAACGCAACGGTTGAAGATTTACTGAAAGAGCTTCCGGGTGTTGAAGCTGATGCGCAGGGAAATATTACCGTAAACGGAAAACCTGTAAATAAAATATTGGTGAACGGAAAGCCATTCTTTGGTGATGACCCTACCATAGCGACCAGAAATCTTACCAAGGAAATTGTTGAAAAAATTCAGGTAACGGACACAAAGACAGATTCGCAAGCTTTTACAGATGAAAAAGGAGATGAAAATAACAAAACCATAAACATCCAAATTGACGAGGAAAAGAACAAAGGGATTTTTGGTAGGGTGGCAGCTGGAGGTGGAACGGATGAACGTTTTGAATATGCCGGGCTTATAAATTATTTTGATAATGACTTGCGAGTTAGCGCTCTTGCAGGAGGAAACAATATAAATTCTCCTGGTTTTAGTTTCGGTGAAATAGAAAAAATGTTTGGTGGTGGGCGAAATGTTAGTTTTAATAGAAACGGCTCCTTCAATTTTAACGGAATGGCGTTTGGCGGAGGGGATGGTATCACCAATTCTCGAACCGCTGGAGCAAATTTTGCGAATGATTTTGATAAAGGCACAGACCTAAGCGCAGATTATTTTTATTCTTCGGCAAATACGTTCAACGAAGAATTGCGGAACCGTGAAAACATTTTACCCGAGAATATATATTTCTCAAATGTTCGCACTATATCAGAAATTGATAATGATAACCATTCGGCAAATTTGAGGTTTAAAACACAAATAGATTCTACTTTTTTAATTGAAATTCGCCCGCGGCTAACATTTAATAAAGCTACTTCTGATTTCACCAAAAATGAAGAAAGCCGTAATTTAAATCAAGAGCTCATTAACCAATCTAACAATGATAATCACAGCGAACGTGAAGGAAGTGATTTTAATAATAGGCTTACAATTACTAAAAAGTATGGAACAAAAGGTGGTTTTTTTAGGATTATAACAAACAACAAAATTAACGCTATCGATAATCGGGAATATACTAATAGCGAAATTCAGATATTTGGCGATGAACCAAATACAATCTCAAGAAACCAACTTTCTGATGGCAGAAAAAGTTCTACAGTCTTTACTCTAACGCCATCATGGCGAGTGCCTATTATTGCTGATACACTTTTTCTGAATTTTGAATATACTTTTGAAAGAGATAAACGAAATGACCAAGTAGATGTTTTCGATTTTGATGAATTTTCACAAGAATATTCAGATTTCAATACTGCGCAGAGTACCGATTTTACCAATACAAACCAACAATCCAGTCCAGAGATGGGCGTGACCTATTCTTCTGAAAAAATCTATGCACGTGTGAATGCAGGTTATGTTTTTAGAACGCTGGAAAGCGATGATGCGCTACGAGATATAAATTTCAAAAACGATTTTAATGCGTTGGAGATGGGTGTTAATTTTCGTTATAAATTCAGTAAATCATTCAGCATGTTTATAGGATATTATCTACAGAACAATGCACCAGACATAGACCAACTTTCACCCTTTGTGGATATTTCAGACCCGTTGAATATTACCAACGGAAATCCAGATTTAAAACCTTCGAATGAACATAGATTTTATTTTGGAGGTAATAATTACGACTTTAAAAATCAAACAGGATTTTATTCATACCTAAATTTCGAATTAACCAATGACCGCGTGGTTCCGAAAACTATCGTGGATGAAAATTTTGTTAGAACTACCACTTATACTAATGTGGATGGCACGTATAATTTTTCGGGAAATTTCGGTTTTAATAGGAGTTTTAAAATTGACAGTTTACGCACAATTAAATATGGGGCGTTCATTTATGCACTCGGAAATAAAAATGTGAATTTCAACAATGACGTACAGTACAGCAGTACTACAATTAGTTATAATCCATCATTAAACGCAAGTTTTACTTGGAAGGATTTATTCGAAATAAGCCCGAGATACACCATTAATTACAGCACCAATAGTTTTGATATCGACACATTTGAAGACGATAATTACACCCGTCACGAATTCAGTTTACGAACTACAACATTTGTTCCAAAGTTTTTAGAATGGAGCAACGATTTCAAATACATTTATAATGCAGATGTTGCCGATGGTTTTAACAGAAGTTATGTTTTTTGGAACAGCTCATTAACTTATTCATTCCTAAAAGATAGCGGTAGTGCAACCCTTAAAGTTTATGATTTGCTGAATCAAAATAATAACGTGCAGCGGACATCAAACCAAGATTATATACAAGATGTTCAGAGTACAGTCTTAAAACAATATTTTATGCTTACGCTAAGTTATAAATTCAATACACTTGGAAAAAAAGGAGTGATAAATGATAATCCGTGGGATTGATTTATTTCCAAGCTTCTATTAGAGTATCAACACCGTTGTCGATTCCTTTAAAATAATCGCCGTTCTTAAAATTTGGAATCATAACGCTTTCGATTATTTGCTTGCAGATAGAATCAGTTAAAACTTTTTCTGTTCCATAACCCGTGCTTATTGCAACTTTTCGGAGTGGCTTCGAAAAAACAATTAAAAGGCCATTATCAATATCCTTTTGCCCAACGCCCCAATAATTTCCCAAATCACTAGCATATTTTTGAATGTCATCGTAGGGAGAAATGGAATCTACTGTTACAACAGCTATTTGTCTAGTTGTCTTCTCCTCGTATTGCACCAGTTTGTTGGCAAGCTCATAATTTTCTGATATTGAAAATATATGGGAATAATCAACTACCGCTAAAGAAGAAGGGTTTTCTTGAAAAACTGTTGAATAATCTCTTTCCTTAACTTTACAGGAAAGAACGAATGTAAGAAGTAAAATTGATGATAATAAAAATTTAATGTTCATGATTTCTTCAATAAATTCTACCAGCCTCCACTAGCGCCACCGCCACCAAAGCCACCACCGCCGAAACCGCCGCCAAAACCACCGCCGCCACCAAAACTTCCGCCACCGCCGAAGCTTCCGCCACCGCCGCCAAAACCTCCGCGTCCAAGACTGCTGAGCACGATAATATCTAGCAAGCTTCCACCACCACCGCCTTTTCCACCACGTCCACCTTTACGCATAAGCGCAATAATGATTATGATAAAGATAAAAATGATAAAAAAAGGAATGGGTGCGCCGTCTTTTTTTCCAAAATCGCGGTCTTCTTTGAATTCGCCTTTTAAAGCGGCAAAAATGGCGTCACTTCCTTGGTCAAGCCCAGCGTAATAATTTCCTTCTTTAAACTGGGGAATCATTATTCGGTTAATGATACGTTCTGCCATTAAATCAGTAATTCTGTATTCTATGCCGTAGCCCGTGTTTATATCAACTTTGCGGTCGTCTTTGGCAAGCGTGATAACAATTCCGTTGTCTTCGCCGCTTTGGCCGATACCCCATTTCTGGCCCCATTCCGCACCGAGCATTGATATATCTTCCCCGTTAGTGGAACCAATAATTATACAAACAATCTGGGTGGAAGTAGAATCTGCATAGCGAAGCAATTTGCTTTCAAGCGAATTTTTCTGAGCAGGCGTAAGCAGGTTTATATAATCGTAAACCGAAGTCTGTTTGTCAGGTTTTGGTGGAATTTCATATTGGGCAGCAACATTTTGATAAAAAAATGTAACTGCAATAAATACAAATAAGAAATTATATTTCAGAAGAAATTGTTTCATTAATTTTTTTTCTGCCAACTGAATACTTAAAAATTAACCTACCGAAATATCGTCCGGCAGCTCATTCTTGTCGTCTTTTAAGTACGGGAAATGCTTTTTCAGTTGTTCTCCGGCTTTTAGAATTCCTTCCACCAAGCCTTGTTTCATATCACCATTTTTGAAATGATTTATGATAATGTCTTTGGTACTATCCCAAAAGTTCTGACCAACTATATCGTTTATGCCTTTATCGCCCATAATTACGAGTGTTCGGTCATCTACCGCAACATAAATAAGTACGCCATTGCGTTCTGCGGTGTTGTCCATATTCAGCATATCAAAAACTTCCGCGGCACGGTCAAAGGCGTCAATGTGCTCGTTTGGTTCTTCAGCAGAGATGGAAGAGGGTTCCAAGTGTACCCGTATTTCGCCCGAAGTGTTTTTTTCGGCAATGCGAATGGCATCAATTATTGCGGCTTCTTCTTCAGAAGTAAGAAAATCTTCTACTTTAGACATTATTTCTCATCTTTTCCTAGGTCATCAAAATTTACTTCCGGTGCTTTCTCGCTTCCTTCATCAGCTTTGAAGTATGCTTTTTCGTGGAAGCCCAATAGTCCGGCAAACATTTTTGTGGGGAATTGATTTATTTCGGTATTAAACATTCTAGCTTCCTCGTTAAACCTATTACGTTCAACATTGATGCGGTTTTCGGTTCGTTCCAGTTCATTTATCAATTCTTTGAAATTTTCATTTGCCTTTAAATCTGGATATCGTTCAAAAACGGCCAACAATCGAGAAAGTGCAGAGGTTACGCCTGCCTGCGCTTGTTGATATTGCGCCAATTGCTCTGGAGTAATGTTTGAGGGATCAATATTTATGGATGTAGCTTTGCTTCTGGCTTCGGTAACGGCAATTAGGGTTTCCTGCTCAAATTCGGCATAGCCTTTTGCGGTACTAACAATATTTGGAATAAGGTCTGCACGGCGCTGGTAGGAACTTTCTACATTTGCCCATTGTGCCGTGGCTTTCTCGTCCAAAACTACCAGTTTATTATTGAGACTGGCCAAATAGCCTCCAATAATTAAAATTATGCCTAAAATAATAATGATGGGTAACCATTTTTTCATGATGAGGGTGATTTTTAAAGTTGTTCTTTTATTTTTAAAAGTTCTGCTTTTACCGATTCCAGTTTTCGGATAATCTCAAACTGGTTCAGTGTTTTTTGTTTGTTTTCTTTTAAATGGATTTTAGCGCCTTCCAGCGTAAAACCGCGTTCTTTTACTAAATGGTAAATGAGCTCTAAGTTTTTTATGTCCTGTGGAGTAAACTTTCGATTGCCTTTAGCATTTTTTTTTGGCTTTAGCACATCAAATTCCTTTTCCCAAAAACGTATAAGCGAAGTATTAACGCCAAAAGCTTCGGCTACTTCACCAATGCTGTAATATAGTTTTTCGGGCAGGTCTATGTGCATTTTCTAATTCTGAATTAATCCAGCGATTGGTTCTCTTCCTGAGACTTTCTCAAAATTTCCGCAAACTCTTCTGAAGTCAAACTTCCGTAGTAAAAATTAATCGGATTAATGCGTTCGCCATCCTTAAAAACTTCGTAATGGCAGTGTGGCGCCTCACTTCTTCCAGTGCTCCCTACAAAGCCTATAATGTCGCCACGCTGTACTTTTTGACCAGGGCGAACATTGTATTTGTATAAGTGTGCATAAAGACTTTCATAACCATACCCGTGATCTATCACTATGTGGTTTCCGTATCCCGTGGCAGTATTGTCAGCACGTGTAACTTTACCGTCTCCGGTGGCATATACGGGTGTTCCTCGCGGAGCGGTAAAATCCATTCCGTAATGAAACTTTCTAGCTTTTGTAAATGGATCGGTTCTGTAACCATAGCCTGATGCCATTCGCGTTAAGTCCTCGTTTTTTACAGGTTGAATGGCTGGGATTGCAGCTAAAAGTTTTTCTTTTTCCTCAGCAAGCTTTGCTATTTCGTCCAAAGATTTTGACTGTACTACAATCTGTTTTGTCAAAATATCCAGATTGCGGGTAGTGTTTATAATCAATTTTGAATTGTTGAAACCTTCCAGATCCTTGTAACGGTTTATACCTCCAAAACCTGCTTTTCGCTGTTCTTCAGGAATGGGGTTTGATTCAAAGTAGACGCGATAAAGGTTGTTGTCCCTATCCTCAACTTCTGCAAGTACTGCCTGCGCCTGCTCCATTTTTTTGTTTAAAAGCTCAAACTGAAGTTGCATATTGTTCAGCTCCCTTTGCAGGGCCATTTCCTTTGGAGTTTGTACGGAAGGAAGATTTATATAGACCAAAAGCAGCAGAAAGCCACTTAAAAACATTCCCAATAGGCTTAGGACGAAAATCTTCAGTTTTCTCCCTTTTTTCTTTTCTATTTTTCGGTACGAGAGCGTTTCGCTATCGTAGTAATATTTAACCTTAGACATGCGTTAAAAAATTGCTATTTTTGCGCGTTGCTTGTTCGCGCGAAGTAAAGGTAACGTTTTTACAAATATAGAAATTGTTTGCCACTGCGCCCAACCTTTAATTTTAGCATAATTTTATAACAAATGAAGTCTAAGGAAATACGTTCCCAATTTTTAGAATTTTTTAAATCGAAACAACACACCATTGTGCCTTCCGCACCAATGGTGGTGAAGAATGACCCAACCCTAATGTTCATCAATAGTGGTATGGCTCCCTTCAAGGAATATTTCCTCGGAAATGGCAAGCCAAAGAGCAATCGAATTGCCGACACACAAAAATGTCTTCGCGTAAGCGGTAAGCACAACGATTTGGAAGAGGTGGGAATGGATACCTACCACCACACAATGTTTGAAATGCTGGGCAACTGGAGTTTTGGCGATTATTTTAAAAAAGAAGCTATCGAATGGGCGTGGGAACTTTTGACCGAAGTCTATAAAATTGATAAGGAAATTCTATACGTCACCATTTTTGAAGGCGATGAAAGTGAAGGTTTACAGCGCGATACGGAAGCTTATGATCTTTGGAAACAATTTGTTCCCGAAGACCGAATTTTAAACGGAAATAAGAAGGATAATTTTTGGGAAATGGGCGATCAAGGTCCGTGCGGTCCCTGTAGCGAAATACACGTGGATATTCGCTCTGCGGAAGAAAAAGCAAAAATTCCCGGAAAGGATTTGGTGAACAACGACCATCCACAAGTGGTTGAAATCTGGAACTTAGTTTTTATGCAGTTCAACCGAAAAGCAAACGGCAGTCTTGAAAAATTGCCCGCACAGCACGTAGATACGGGTATGGGCTTTGAAAGGTTGTGTATGGTGTTGCAGGGTAAACAAAGCAACTATGACACCGATGTTTTTATGCCATTGATTCGCGAAATAGAAACAATTACAGATTCTAAATACGGAAAAAACGAAAAGAAAGACATCGCAACCCGTGTTATTGCAGACCACGTTCGGGCAGTTGCATTTTCAATTGCTGACGGACAACTTCCGAGCAATACCGGCGCGGGATACGTAATAAGAAGAATTTTAAGAAGGGCAATCCGCTACGGATTTACGTTTTTGGACAAAAAAGAACCTTTCATTTATAAATTGATTGACACATTAAGCGCGCAAATGGGCGATGCTTTCCCAGAATTGATTAATGAAAAGAACCTGATCACAAACGTAATTCGTGAAGAAGAACAATCGTTTTTGCGTACCCTTGATCAAGGTTTGGTTTTACTGGAAAATGTAATTGAAACAGCAGATTCCAAAGAAATTTCAGGAAAGAAAGCTTTTGAACTTTATGACACATTCGGTTTCCCTATAGATTTAACCGCATTGATTCTTCGCGAACGTGGCTATTCTTTAAACGAAAAAGAATTCGACGCTGAACTTCAGCAGCAAAAAGACCGTTCCCGAGCCGCAACAAAGGTTGAAACCGGCGATTGGGTTATTCTGGAAAAAGATGATGTAGAGGAATTTGTAGGTTATGACACTTTGGAAACTCAGGTTAGAATTACGAAATACCGCAAAGTGGAGAGCAAAAAGGAGGGTGAAATGTACCAACTCGTTTTCAACTTAACTCCTTTCTATCCTGAAGGTGGCGGACAAGTGGGTGATAAAGGTTATTTGGAAGCTACCGATGGCGGTGTTACTTATATTGTTGATACAAAAAAGGAAAACAATCTAATTATCCATTTTACAAAAGCGCTTCCGCGAAATATAGATGGGGTTTTTAAAGCGGTTGTTGACCATCAGCAACGAAGCAGAACAGCTTCCAACCACACGGCAACACATTTGCTCCATCAAGGTTTGCGAAATATTCTTGGCGAACACGTAGCTCAAAAAGGGAGTATGGTACACAGCCGAAATCTTCGTTTTGACTTTTCTCATTTTGCAAAAGTGACCGATGAGGAATTGAAGCAGGTTGAAGATTTTGTAAATGCACGAATCCGAGAGGGAATTGCTTTGGAAGAAAGACGAAATATCCCGTACCAACAAGCCATCGACGAGGGTGCCATTGCGCTTTTCGGTGAAAAATATGGCGATAGTGTGCGTGCCATAAAATTTGGAAAGTCGATGGAACTTTGTGGTGGTACACACGTGCCGAATACAAACGATATTTGGCATTTCATCATCACTTCCGAAGGTGCGGTTGCTTCGGGAATTAGAAGAATTGAAGCCATTACAGGCGATGCGGCAAAACAATATTTTATAGATAGAAGTGAATCTTTCACTTCGCTTCAAAAAGCATTGAATAATGCGCAAGACCCAGTGAAAGCTGTGGAAAGTTTGCAGGAAGAAAACAATAATCTGCAAAAACAGATCCAGCAATTGTTGAAGGAAAAAGCAAAGAATTTAAAAAGCGAATTGAAGTCTGAAATTGAACAAATAAACGGAGTAAATTTCCTTGCCAAAAAAATTGATTTGGATGCCAGTGGAATGAAGGACTTGGCTTTTGAAATGGGAGGTGAAACTGAAAACCTGTTTGTTGTTTTCGGAGCCGAACAAGATGGAAAAGCTTTGTTGGCTTGCTATATTTCAAAAGATTTGGCTGCTGAAAAAAACCTTGATGCCGGAAAAATAATCCGCGAACTTGGAAAATACATCCAAGGCGGCGGCGGCGGGCAGCCTTTCTTTGCAACGGCTGGCGGTAAAAATCCAGCGGGAATTGACGAAGCTTTGGAAAAAGCACAGGAATTTTTAAAGTAGCAGGTTGCAGTTGCAGTATTTAGTGCTGCAAACTGCCACTGCAAACTGAATACTAAAAAATGAAGCTCCAAACCGAAATACCTCTAAAACCAGAAGAAAATCAAATAGATTATGCTTCAAAAATCCTTTTGCTGGGAAGCTGTTTTTCGGAAAATATTGGTGGGAAGTTTGATTATTTTAAATTTCAGAATCTGCAGAATCCGTTTGGGGTAATCTTCAACCCAGTTTCCATTGAAAAGTTGATTGTTCGTGCCGTTGAAAATAGAGCTTTTTCTGAAGAAGACATTTTTCAACATAAGGGAATCTGGAAATGTTTTGAAGTGCATTCCGAGCTTTCTTCTTTAGATAAAAATGAATTTTTAAATAATCTTAATTCTGCGCTGCAAAATCTGCGGGAAGCACTTTTTTCTTCAACACATATCATTTTTACTTTTGGTACTGCGTGGGTTTACAGAACTATTAACGCTTCAACTCCGCTCAGCACAGGCAAAATAGTAGCCAACTGCCATAAATTGCCACAGCAAAATTTTGCGAAGGAATTACTTTCAATGGAAGAAATTTCTAAAAGCCTTCAAACTATTTTCTATAAAATTTCAACAATAAATCCAGCCGCAGTACTTATAAATACAGTTTCTCCGGTGCGACATATAAAAGATGGTTTTTCAGAAAATTCGCTGAGCAAGGCTCATTTAATTTCAGCAATCCATCAATCTTTGTCACTTCCAATGCAATCTAAGAGGCATTATTATTTTCCTTCTTTTGAAATTATGATGGACGAGCTTCGCGATTACCGTTTTTATGCCGAAGATATGCTTCACCCAAACAAAACGGCCATTGAGATTATTTGGCAAAAATTTTCTAAGGTTTGGATTTCTTCAGAAACAGAAACGCTTCAAAAAGAAATTGCCTCCATTCAAAATGGTTTAAAACATCGACCTTTCAACCCAGAAGGCGCCGATCATCTTCAATTTTCGGAAAAATTGCAACAGAAAATTACTTCCCTAAAAAAACTATTTCCGCATATTCAATTTTAAGTGCCGCCACCTGCTACTGAATACTGCTCACAAATTAGAATACGTCAATTGCCCTATTGTAAAAACTTTCGGTTTGGGTCAATTTTGCTTCAACATTAATCACGTATTCGCATAAAGCGGAATATTAAACCAAACATTATGAAAACATTTAAAAAATCTATTTTAGTATTAATGGCAGTAGTTGCCGTAAGTTTAACTTCGTGTAAAAAAGATGATGATGGAGGCGATGACCCACAAGGCGGCACTGGAACATTTACTGCAAAAGTTGATGGAAACAACTTTTCAGGAATGCAAGGAACAGTAGTGGCTAGGGTGACCAATTCTGGTGTAGGACAAGCGATTGCCATTAGTGGTGGAACAGAACAGTCTGAAAACCTACAAATTATTCTCACGAGTTTTGATGGCGAAGGTAGCTATGATTTGAATTTTGTTAATATTGGCACATATAGTTTTTTACCAGATCCAAGTAACCCAGATCCTAATACAGTAGTTGTTTATTCAACTGTTGGAACCGGACAAGGAAACAATGGTACGCTAAACATTTCTAGTTACGACGGAAATACAATTAAGGGTACGTTTAATTTTACTGGTTATAATTTGAATAACACTAGTGAGAGTGTTTCAGTAACCGACGGCCAGTTCAATATTGAAGTGACCAATCAGTAATAAATATTTAAAGAAAATCTCTATGTTGAGGTTTTTACGTGGGCCGGGGGCAGAACGCAAGTTTTTCCTCCGGTTTTTTTAAAGGTTGAGAAGTTTAATTATTTCCTAAAGTGTTATTGACTATGGGCTGATGGAAATACGGCAACTGCCTTATTGATTTTGTTTTTTAGTAAAGGCATCTTTGTATAAGAAATTTATAATGATCTACTAACCAGATTGTTTTCACACTGAGGGCGAAGTGAGGAGCGCCTGAAGTAATAAAAACCCCATGTTCAACTATGGGGTTTATTATTTTACAAAACAAATAAGGCAGATGCCCTATGTGTAAAAACAAAAAAGAAATATATATTTAAGGTTTAGAACCAGTTACATATGATTTTGCAGCTAATTTTCACAATAGTAATACTCTTCTCAGTTTTGGGAATGCTGATATGGGCATATTCTAAAAATATGGCGCTCAGCAGGGCCCATGCTCAAAACATTTCTGCTTTGGAAAGCGCAATAGCCATCAATTATGAGCAGGTAAACTTTAGAAAACTGCATCTCAACAACTACCAATTTATGCAGTACAATTTACAGGAAGCACTAGTGGTTCAATCTGAAATAAAATTATAGTTTATGTTTAGGTTTTTACTGTTTCTTCCGGTGCTAATGAATTTCACCGCCACGTATTCACAGAGCAAGAAAACAATTGATTCCATAAATAAACTTTATGTACAGGGACTCAACATTCCACAGGATTCCATTGTTGCGCTTTTTCAACAAAACCTAAAAGATGCCGAGAAAATTTCCTATGAATTAGGAATGGCAGGCGCACATTCACAACTGAGTTTGGTGTATGCCTACCAAGGAAAATATGAGGAAAGCACCAAAAGTTCCATTGAAGGAATAAAAATTTATGAAAAACTAAACCAACTGGACCGAGTGGCTGATTATTATGCCGAAATGGGCTATAGCATGAAGTACCGCGATATGGAAAAGGCACTTTACTACATGCAGAAAGGAAAGACTATTGCTGAAGCCAATAATTTTGAGAATGAACTAAAGGATATTTATAACAACTACGGCGTACTAAAAGAAATTAATAAAGAGCTGGATAGCGCTCTTTTCTATTTTGAAAAAGGCTTACAAATAAAACTGAAGCTCAACGACACCATAGGCATACCCTATAGTTGGAGTAATTTGGCCGGCGTGTATGGCTTGCAGGAAAATTTTTCAAAATCAAGGGAATATTTCAACAAATCCCTTCAGCAACGATTACAATGGGCAGATTCGTTGGGCATTGCTGAAAATTATACACAGTTGGGTGAAGTTTTTGTTGCAGAGCAAAAATGGAGCAACGCAATTCCGCTAGTACATAAATCTTTACCTATTTCAAAAAAGAAACAGTATCAAAATCTCACACAGTATAACTACAAGCTGCTTTCAGATATTTATAAAAAATTAAAAAATACAGATTCGGCTTTATATTATTTTGAACAGTATGCTGCGATAAAAGATAGTGTACACGGACTAAAGGTGCAGGAGCGAATTGCGGCCTTAAACGTGGAATTTGAAACTGAAAAAAAGCAAAACGAAATACTGCAACAGCGTGCCCAGCTTGCCGAAAAGGATTTGGAGGTACGTCGTAAAAACACTTTTATTTTTGGGAGTCTCGGGCTGGCATTGATCCTTGGCCTGCTCGGCTATTTGCTTTACAATCAGCAAAAACTTAGAAACCGTCAGCTTCAAAAAGAAAGCGAATTAAAAACCGCTTTGGCAAAAATTGAGACGCAAAACAAACTGCAAGAGCAACGCTTAAGAATATCCCGTGATCTTCACGACAATATTGGCGCACAGCTTACTTTTATCATTTCCAGTATTGATAATTTAAAATTTGGCTTTACAGATATTAGTGAAAAATTAGGCAGCAAACTCAGTAATATCAGCAGTTTCACACAGCAAACTATTTATGAGCTGCGTGATACCATTTGGGCGATGAATAAGGAAAACATAACCTTTGAAGATCTTCAAGCCCGTATCGCAAATTTTATAGAACACGCAAAAAACGCTTCAGAAAAGACTGATTTTTCGTTTAACATAGAAGGAAATATTGATGAAGCACATGTTTTTTCTTCTGTAGTGGGAATGAATATTTACAGAATTATTCAAGAGGCTGTTAACAATGCCTTGAAATATGCTTCTGCAGATGAAATTGAAGTTAATATATCTGAAAAGGAGGCCAAATATAATATTGAAATCACTGATGATGGAATTGGGTTTGACCAGGATAATACTGAACTGGGCAATGGATTAAATAATATGAAAAAACGTGCTAGGGAAGTTGGAGGCACGCTTCATATTAAATCCTCAAAAAAAGGAACTTCAGTTTTGCTGAAAGTACCGAAATGATTTAAAAAAAAATAAACTAATAAGGCAATTGCCCTATTTTTTTGATTATCCTTAATAGGTATTTTTAGTATCTTTAAAACAACTAACCCGCAAAAGATGCTTAAAGTTGCAATAGTTGACGACAACACTTTTCTTATAAATGCCGTTAAGGAAAAACTCTCTTTTTTTGATGATGTTTCCGTGAAACACACTTCCATGAACGGCACTGAATTACTAACAAAATTGGAAGAAAATCACAACCTAGATCTAATTTTGATGGATATTGAAATGCCCATTCTCAATGGCATTGAAACCACACAAATTGTGAAACAGAAATATCCGCACATCAAAATAATCATGCTCACGGCTTTTGATAACGATGAACATATTTTCAATGCAATAAAGGCTGGCGCTGATGGGTATTTGCTGAAGGAAATCAATCCAAAGGATTTATACGAGGGCATAAAGGAAACCTTAAACGGTGGTGCGGCTATGAATCCGTCCATCGCAATGAAAACCTTAAAATTACTGAGAAATCCAATCGATATTCAAAACCCTCGTGACAAAGAAGAAATCTCCCTTTCTACACGTGAAGTTGAGGTTTTGGAACAATTGAGCAAAGGTCTTAGTTATACCATAATTGCCGACCACCTTTTCCTTTCGCCCAGTACCGTGAGGAAGCATATTGAAAATATCTATAAAAAACTGCAAGTACACAGCAAGATTGAGGCGGTTCAAAAAGCACGGAACCACAATATTATTTAAGTCCTTTCCTTTCCCTAAAATAGTTGTAATTTTATGTTTCATTTCTGAAAAATTTTAGAACAAACGAAACATGAAAACAAACTCCCTTCTTTTAATAATCCTTCTTTTTTTCGGAACAATTTCAGTTTTCTCTCAAGAGAAAAATACGGTCATTGAAAACATTCAAAAAGAAGCTTACGAAAACTCACAACTCGAAATTCTTGGTCACGAATTGCTGGACGATATTGGACCACGATTGGTAGGCACGCCACAAATGAAACAGGCAAACGATTGGGCCGTGACAAAATATAAAAACTGGGGCATTTCAGCAGAAAATCAACAGTGGGGAGAATGGAAAGGCTGGGAGCGCGGCATAACGCATATCGATATGGTTTATCCACGCGTGCAGACATTAGATGGCACACAGTTGGCCTGGAATCCCGGAACATCCTCAAAAGGTGTAACTGCAGAATTGATTGTGCTTCCTGTGATAAAAGATTCAATTTCCTTTCAGCAATGGTTGCCGAATGTGAAAGGGAAATTTGTAATGATTGCGATGAAGCAGCCAACGGGAAGACCGGATGAAAATTGGAAGGAATTTGCCACACCCGAATCTTTTGAAAAAATGAAGAAAGAGCGGGAGGACCAGACAAAATCGTGGAACGATAATATAAAACGTAGTGGCTACGACCGAAGAAGTATTATTCCTGCTTTGGAAGAAGCTGGAGCTGTAGGAATCGTTGATTCGTATTGGTCAAAAGGCTTTGGAGTGAATAAGATTTTCGGGGCAAGAACAAAGAAAATTCCTTCAGTAGATATTGAATTGGAAGATTACACCATGTTATACCGAATGGTTGAACATGGCGACAAACCAAAAATACATGTAGTTGCAGAATCAAAAGATTTGGGAAGTGTACCAACTTTTAATACCATTGCAGAAATAAAGGGAACTGAAAAACCCGAGGAATATGTAATTCTTTCCGCGCATTTCGATTCTTGGGATGGCGGAACAGGAGCTACTGATAATGGAACCGGAACTTTGGTTATGATGGAAGCAATGCGTATTCTGAAAAAAGTATATCCCAATCCTAAACGAACCATTTTGGTAGGGCATTGGGGAAGTGAGGAACAAGGACTTAATGGTTCTTCAGCATTTGTTGAAGATCATCCCGAAATCGTAAATAATATTCAAGCAGTTTTTAACCAAGATAATGGCACGGGAAGAGTTACAAGTATCAATGGAGCAGGTTTTCTGCAATCATATGATTATTTATCGCGATGGTTGAAAGCTGTGCCCGATACCATTCGCAAGCATATTGAAACCACGTTTCCAGGTTGGCCGGCACGTGGCGGTTCCGATAATGCTTCATTTGTGGCTGCTGGTGCACCAGCTTTCAGTTTGAGTTCGCTTAGTTGGAATTACTGGAACTACACTTGGCACACGAACCGCGATACGTATGACAAGATTGTTTTTGACGATGTGAAAAGTAATGTTATTCTCACGGCAATTTTGGCATATATGGCTTCAGAAGACGATTCAAAAACTTCGCGGGAGCAAGTCATTTTACCTATAGATGATAAAACCGGAGAGCAGCAAAAGTGGCCTACTCCACGAGTTCCCGAGCGAAAAGGAGGAATGTAAAAAAAGCCCGTTCAGTTTTGAACGGGCTTTTTATTAGAATATAATTTGAATTAAATATTGAATGCCTCTTTCACTTTATCAACATAATCCAGCTTTTCCCAAGTGAAGAGCTCCACTTCTTTTTCTATTTTTCCATTGTATGGGCTTTCAAAAACTTTTGATACCATTTCAGGAACGCGGCCCATATGTCCGTAGGCAGCAGTTTCGGAATAGATAGGGTTTCTAAGTTTCAATCTTTTTTCAATTGCGGCTGGACGCATATTGAAAATTTCTGAAACCTTTTTGGCAATTTCGCCATCTGAAAGTTTCACATTTGAAGAGTTATAAGTGTTCACCAAAATAGAAGTTGGTTCAACAACGCCAATTGCATAGGAAACCTGTACCAAAACCTCATCTGCAACACCTGCAGCAACAAGGTTTTTTGCAATGTGTCTTGAAGCATAAGCTGCGCTTCTGTCCACTTTACTCGGGTCCTTTCCACTAAAAGCGCCACCACCATGGGCACCTTTTCCGCCATAGGTATCAACAATGATTTTTCGTCCAGTCAAACCTGTATCACCGTGTGGACCGCCGATTACAAATTTTCCAGTTGGGTTTATATGGTAAACAATATCATCGTTAAACAACTTTTGAACATATTCTGGCAGTTGTTTTTTCACTCGGGGAATCAAAATTTCGGTGATATCCTTTTTTATTTTCGACAACATTTTTTCGTCCGCATCAAATTCATCGTGTTGTGTTGAAACTACGATTGCAACAATTTTCTGTGGAATGTTATCGTCGCTGTATTCAATGGTAACTTGACTTTTCGCATCGGGTCTCAAGTATTTTATTTCAGAATTTTCACGGCGAAGGGCAGCCAATTCAATCAAAATTTTATGTGAAATATCCAACGCCAACGGCATATAGTTTTCAGTTTCCTTGGTGGCGTAACCAAACATCATTCCTTGGTCGCCAGCGCCCTGTTCTTCCTTGTTTTCACGATCCACACCCTGATTGATGTCCTGGGATTGTTCGTGAATTAACGAAATAACACCGCAAGAGTCCCCACTGAATTTATATTCGCCCTTTGTGTAACCAATTTTATTAATTACATCACGCGCAATATTTTGAACGTCAAGGTAGGTATTGCTCTTCACTTCGCCCGCCAAAACGACCTGTCCGGTTGTTACTAAAGTCTCGCAAGCAACTTTACTTTCAGGGTCGAATGCTAAAAAGTTATCCAAAAGCGCATCGCTTATTTGATCCGCAACTTTGTCTGGGTGTCCTTCGGAAACACTTTCCGAAGTAAATAAATAGGCCATAAAATGGTTTTAAAATTTATATTTTTCAGAAGATTTGACGAATGCCGACGAGGAAGTTTTCACTGCCTTTAGCATTTTTTATTGAGGTTGCAATCAGTCAAATCTTTCCTCTTAATTTGTCTTGGGCAAAAGTAAAAAAATTAAATGAACCGCAATTTTATTTAAAGTTTTTTGGCGAAATATTTGGTTATTAAATTTTTCTGACGCTATATTTGCGCTCACAAAGTTCAAAACTTTATTGAAATGTTATCAAGAAAGGCCGAGGGAATAGACCCTATGACGCCTTAGCAACCCTTTCTCCGGAAAGAAGGTGCTACATTCTACAACAATTTTGAATTTCAAAATTGGCGATAGATAACGACAAGACAATTTCTTTTCTGAAATTGCTTTTCATTTTTTTCTTTTTAACATTTTTCTATTGAAGTACGTCACAAGGCGCATTTTGACTTTTGGTTTAATCTATTTATTAACTCAAAAAAATTAGAAAAATGAG
>TARA_R110002012_G_scaffold69372_5_pt1 | contig 72062 bp, 66 predicted proteins | sample TARA_R110002012 | Tara Oceans TARA_R110002012 (sample SAMEA4396515) | marine metagenome | biome: Westerlies Biome; feature: [DCM] deep chlorophyll maximum layer (ENVO:01000326); material: water (ENVO:00002006), including particulate matter (ENVO:01000060) such as... | depth 40 m
GAGATTGTGACCTTCGCCCGGGATGTATGCGTTTACCTCCTTACCGTTTGTAAGTCTTACCCTTGCAACTTTACGCATTGCAGAGTTAGGCTTCTTAGGCGTAGTAGTATATACACGCGTACAAACACCACGACGTTGTGGGCACGAATCCAAAGCAACCGATTTACTCTTCTTGGTTATTTTGGTTCTTCCTTTACGTACTAATTGTGAAATTGTTGGCATATAAAATATGTATTGTTACTGTTTAAAAATAAAACACCCCTATTTTTAGGGGATGCAAATGTAGAATATTTTTTTTACTAATCAAACCATACCGAATTAATTTTCAGCATACTTTCATTATTTTTTTATTTTAAATATGAAAGACGAAGTTGAAACGTTAGTTTTACACAGCTAATTTTGCCCTTTTTGAAAAAAATCCTTTACATTTTTGTATACCTTAATATATATACCTGTTTTTTCCTTGGAATAAATGCACAGGAGCTAACACTTTCCATAAAGGCAGAAAAACCAATTTCCAAAGGCATCATGGATTCGCTTCAAATGAAGACTACCTTCAAGGATTTTAATTCCTTGAAGAATGAAGCCGATACCCTTTACTTGAAGTTCCAGCGCATGGGTTTCATAGAAAGTGAACTGCTCAGCCTAACAAAAGAGAACGACAGCAGCTATTTAGCAAATTTCTCTCTCGGGAAAAAATTCCACCACATAAAGGTTTTTTATCTCAATGAAGATTTCACCAAAAAGGAACTACAGCAAGTTTCTTCGGAAGTGGAAGGCCCCTATTTCATCCTTCCTTTTGAAAAGATATCGCTTTCACTAAGAAAACTCACCGCGTTAAGAAACCAAAAAGGGAATGCTTTTGCACGCGTAAAACTTTCGGATTTTGAAAAAGATGAAAATGAAAATTTGTCCGCTACTCTTGTTGTTGAAAACGGAAACGTCCGCACTGTAGATTCAATTGTGGTTAAGGGCTATGAAAAGTTTCCCCGAACCTTTCTGAAATATTATGCCGGTGTTCGCAAAGGGAAGATTTTCAATCAGAAAAAATTGGTTGCTCAAAACGAAAATCTAAACGGTCTAGGTTTTGTTTCAGCAGTTAAACCACCCGAAGCATTGTTTCGAAGGGATTCCACCACGGTATATTTCTATTTGGAAAAACAAAACAATAACCTGTTTGATGGAATTTTGGGATTTGCCACTGATGAAGAAACTCAAAAATTAACTTTTAATGGGTATTTGAACCTAGAACTGAACAATAATCTAAATTACGGAGAGCAACTTTTAATTAATTACAAAGCTGACGGCAAGGAGCAGGTAAACTTCAGGGCCAAGTTAACACTGCCGTATCTTTTCAACACACCTTTTGGGTTAAGTGGAGAATTGAAGATATTCAAAAGAGACAGTACTTTCATAACCACAGAGCAACAGATTCGCGCAACCTATCAAATAGACCCCAGATCCACTGTATATGCTGGCTACAAAGGTTACGAGTCAAGCAATTTGCTAGATGAGGCAATTGCAGGTATCCCCATTGAGGACTTCAGGTCGCAATTTTTCATTGTTGGAGGCAGTTATATAAAATCGCAAAATCGCAAACTGTTTCCAGTCAAGACAGGCGTATTTTTGGACGCCGGGATTGGTTCTAGAAAAAAAGATGGAATGTCTGAAAGTCAATTGGGAGTTGAAACCGTCCTCAATAATATTTTCAATTTAAATTACAGGAACTCAATCTTTATTCAAAACCAGACGAGCGCACTATTTAGCGAAAATTATTTGGTGAATGAGTTGTTCAGGTTTGGAGGAATCAACAGCATACGAGGATTTAATGAGAATAGTATAGACGCATCTTTCTTTTCAATAATAAATACTGAATATCGCTATCAATTTAATGATGGCATCTATATTCATAGTATAATAGATTTAGGATATTTTGAAAATGATACAATTTCCATAAAACAAAATCTATACAGTTTTGGATTCGGACTAGGCTTGAACACTAAAGCAGGTCTTTTCAAATTTAATGTAGCTAATGGGAATGCTCAGGATTCAGATTTTAGCTTTTCAAACACTAAGATACATATCAGTATTTCCTCAAAATTTTAACAAACTACCCGTAAACAGAATGGTTTCATTAAATAAAACACAAAAATTGGGAGCAAATACTTGTGTAATTAACTTTTTATTATGATTTTTGCCGTTGGCTAATTCAAATAATTTATAAAAATGAGAACAAAGTTTAGTGGAATTTTAACGCTTTTACTAGCGTTAGTTGTGCAGCTTACCTTCGCACAGCAAAAAACTATTACAGGTACGGTGACAGACGATACAGGTCTGCCATTGCCTGGTGCAAACGTTATAATTAAAGGAACAAGTACTGGTACCCAATCAGATTTTGATGGTAATTATACCATTTCTGCAAATGTGGGACAGACACTAACCTTTAGTTATGTAGGTTTTGACACCAAGGAAGTAAAAGTAGGTGCTCAGAATAGTATTGATGTTACCTTACAACCAGGTGAAAGTCTGAATGAGGTAGTTGTAACTGGGTATTCTACAAGAAACCAAACAGTGCAAACTTCGGCAGTTGTATCTATTTCTGCTGCAGAACTTTCACAAATGGCTCCAACAACTAGTATAGATAATATGCTACAAGGTAAAGCCGCTGGTGTTCAGGTAACTGCCGCTAACGGTAAGCCCGGGCAGGGAGCTTTTGTTCGTATTCGTGGAACAGGATCTCTTGTTGCAGGTGCTTCTTCACCTCTTTACATTGTTGATAATGCTCCAATTAGAGAGCAAGATTTGGCAAACATTCCTAATGAAGATATCGAGAATATTACCATTTTGAAAGATGCCGCAATGACAGCTCGTTATGGTTCTCGAGGTGCTAATGGAGTAGTTTTAATTACTACGAAAAATGGTAATAGAAATAAAGATGCCGTTATTCGGTTTAGCTCTCGTTATGGAACCGTTTCGAGAATCGAGCCTAATTTTACTATGATGACCGCTGCAGAAAAAATGCAATATGAAGCAGAAATGTATGCATTGGGAATATCTGCCGCAGCAACTTTACCAGGTGTAGCAACTCAACCAGGCTCACCAGAACGACAATTTCTTTTAGACAATGAAGTAGATTGGCAAGACCTTATTTTAAAAGATGGAATACTTCAGAACAACAGTATCTCAATATCTGGTGGTGCTGAAAAAGTAGATTATTATTTCTCCGTAACCAATGATAGAAATACAGGTATTATTGACAATATCGACGGTTTTGAAAGACTTGGTACTCGTTTAAATGTTAATTTTGACGCCAAAGAATGGTTATCATTGGGTGTTAATGTAGGTTATTCAAGGTCAATGAGTGATGAGCCTCGTGACAGAAATAATACACAAAACCCATTTAGAGGAATGCTTGACTATAATGGTTACGAAACTGAATTTATTCTTGATGAAGACGGTAATATTGTATTGGACGAAAATGGAAATCCTATCTACAACCCAACTCACACCACATTCCCAGTTAGAGGAGCTCTTTTAACTGAACCAAGTGAAGATATAAACAATACTACTCTTGGAAGTCTTGACGCATTGGTAAAGTTTGATAAGCATTGGACTTATAACTTTAACGTTGCTGTTAACTGGCTTGCTAGACGTAGAGAAAGTTATTCTAAACCTGGAGGTATTTTGGATGCGTTAATTGGAGATCCAACAAAACCCGGTAATAAATTTGATGATCAACAACACAGATTGGATTTAACGATAAGTAACCGCTTAAACTACAATCTTAATACAGAGGATCATAATTTAAATGTACTCGGTTTATATGAATATAATATGAATGAGTTTAATCGTGCCTTCGTTAGAAGCATTGGATTCCCATCAGCATTATTAACAACTCAAATAAACGCTGCAGAACTTACTGATGGATTCACAAATAGAAGTAGATTAACACTTTTATCGTACGGACTTTTTGCAGATTATGAATTTAAACAACGTTATTCTGTACAGGCTTCAATTCGCCGTGATGGATCTTCAAACTTTGGATCGGACGTTCAATACGGTAATTTCTATAGTGGAAGTTTAGGATGGAATATTGCAAAAGAAAATTTCTTTCAATTAGACTTTGTTAATGATTTAAGTTTACGTGGATCCTATGGATCTGTTGGTAACAGATCCAGTTTGCCAGCATATGCCTCACAAGGAACTGTAACTTTCGGCTCTTATCCAGGTGGATCTTCAACTATCCCAAATAACGTTGCAAATCCTGATTTGACCTGGGAAACAACAACTACTTTGAATATTGGTATTGAGTTAAATATGTTCAATAATAGATTCCGTTCAGTTGCTGATTATTTCATTCGAAATACATCAGATCTTCTATTCACAATACCAAAAGCGGATGAATCTGGAGTAGGTAGCGTAAATGGAAACGTGGGAGATATTCGTAATAAAGGTTTAGAACTTTCTTTACAAGCTGATGTTTTTAGAAGCTCAGACTTTACTTGGACACTGGGGGGCAATATCTTATTTCTAGATACTGAAATTGTAAAACTTCCCGAAGGAGAGCCTATCGACCCAGATAATACATTCAGTATTCGATTTGCAGAAGGACGTAAAATTAACGAACATTTCTTAATTCGTTATGCAGGTGTTGATCCAGCAACTGGTAGAGCCCAATTCTATGGAGCTGACGGAAATGTTTATTTTGCAGATCAGCTACCTGAAGATGAAAATCAGAACCGTGTTTTCCAAGGAAAATCTGCTATCGCAGATAAGGAAGGTGGATTCTTCTCTAACATTACTTACAAAGGCTTTGGACTTCGTACAGACTTCGTTTTCAAATATGGAAACTGGATTAACAACTATGTACGTTCTGATCGCGAATCAGATGGTTTAGCGATAGCAGACAACCAAGCTGTGGGTGCTTTCAACTATTGGCAACAACCTGGAGATACGGATGTATTGCCAAGCCCAATATATTCTGCTAATGATGCAACCGTTATGGGCAATTCAGACAGATGGTTAGAAAGAGGTGATTACATACGTATGCGTAACGTAACGCTTTCATATTCATTCCCAAAGCAAACTTTGGAAAAAACACCTATCAGTTCATTAAGAATTTATCTACAAGGCCAAAACTTATTGACCTTTACTAAATTCTGGGGAGATCCTGAAGTTGGACTATCTTCTGGAGAAACCATTTCATTTACAGATGCAGTTGCTCCTGGTGAAGCCACGCTATATAGCTATCCAAACACTAAATCTTACCAAATAGGTTTGGATCTTAGTTTCTAATTTTAAAAAATTGATATAATGAAAAATATATTTTATAAAATAACAATATTTTCCTTAATCATCGGAGCATTTGCCTCCTGTGAGAAGGAATTAGATCAAGTACCTTTCGATGAATTTGGTACTGAAAACGCCTATGTTACCGCCGCAGATTTTGAAAATGCTATTCGTGGTGTTTATTCAACATTGACATCTGGAGGATTTTATGGAGGTAGCGATGCTGGTGGTATGCTTGATGCACCAGATGTATTGGCAGATAATGTTACTTTTGCTCAAAAAGGACGTGGTACTAGACGGACATTGCACAATTGGCAATATGGCCCTGCTGATGCTCCATTGAATGGTCTTTATACATCTGCATATAGATTGATATACAGAGCCAATCTTGTTATAACAAATATCCAAGATTTCGAAGGTGAAAACAAAGAAAATGTTCTTGCAGAAGCCAAAGCTCTTCGCGCTTTAGCTCATTTTGATGTAGTTACTTTCTTTGGAAAGATACCTACACAATCAAGTGACGCCAATGGGAGTTTAGGGGTTGCTTATGTTACGGATATTGATCCAAATCAAGAACCTGCACGCGAAACAGTTGGTGCTGTTTATGATAAAATTATTCAGGATCTTACAGATGCAGCTGCCGGAATTAATGTAACAAATGATCCAGGGCGTATGAATAGAGATGCGGTAAACACACTTCTTTCAAGAGTTTATCTTTATATGGGTGAATGGCAAAAAGCAGTTGATGCAGCTAATCTTGTTAGCACACCAGTTGCACCACGTTCAGACGTTGTTGATGTTTGGACTGATTCAAGTAGATCAGGACTTTTGTTCTACATTCCAAATGAACTTCCTATATTAGGTATCAGTGTAGGAGTTACATGGAGTCAAGGTGGTTTAACTAACCTGATCCCGGAATATGTTGTTTCTTATGATTTTTACAATTCATTTGCAGAAGATGATATCCGTAAAGAAGCATATACTTTGCAAGCATCTAATAACGCTGATGGTTTACAATTCAACGCAATTAAGAAACTATACGGAAGAGAAGGTCAATCTAACGGCCAGGTAGATATTAAAATTCTTCGTGCCGCTGAAGCTTATTTGAACAAAGCTGAAGCTTATTTCAACTTAGGAAACGAATCTGCTGCAAGAACTGCTTTAGATGCAGTTAGAACAAAAAGGTATACTACTCCTCCAAGTGGAGAAACCGGGAGTGCACTTCGTGATGCAATTAGACTTGAAAGAAGATTTGAATTCGCTTTTGAATATCAAAGATTTTTTGACCTAAAACGTTGGGGCTTGCCTGTTGAGCGTGATGGATTCGGTGATCTTGCTGATGGTACAGGTACACCTTCAGATCAGCAATCACTTCCTGCTGGCAGCAACAAATTTCAGTTGCCTATTGCACAAAGCTCTCTGGACCAAAACCCTAATCTAGTTCAAAATCCTGGGTATTAATAAATCTTAAAATCTATCAAAATGAAAAAAGTTAATATATTAATTGTTATTCTTACTATAGCTATCGTTGCTGTTTCTTGCGAGACATACGATGACTATAATACAGATCGTAAAACTGTGGTAGGTTTTACTACCGCTACCAAGAACATTAACAACATTCCAGAAGGCGGAACAAAAAGCACTACTGTTGATTTATTTGTTTCTGACTTGTCAAGTGCAGCTAGGACTTTTACTATTAAAGCGATTCCTGCTGATTCACTTGGTGCAGCATCTGAGAACTACACTTTTGACAGTACGGTAACTTTTCCAGCAAACGAACGTTCTGCATCTATAGAAGTAATCGGTATCGATAATTCAATTACAGATGAAAGAACTTTTTTCAAGTTAGCTGTTGAAGGTAGCGCCGATGTTGTTTCTGGTGGTATTGTCCTTATGGGTCTTAAAAATTAATTTTTAAATATCCTATATTTTATTAAACACCCCTTAAATAAGGGGTGTTTTTTATATATAATACATGATACAATAGAAGAATTATTCTAATTACCTTTGCTTAAATCCAAAGAGAACATAACAGACACCCATGCAAGATAAAACAAATACAATATTTGGAATTTATCCAATAAAAGAGGCATTAGCCTCTCAAGTTGTTTTTGACAAAGTATATATACAAAAAGGAATCGATAGCGATAAGATTGAAATGCTTATTAAAGATTTGGAAAAGGCCAATGTCCCGGTTAATATTGTCCCTTTTGAAAAACTAAATAGGCTTACCAAAGGTAATCACCAAGGTATTGTAGCACTTACTTCGCCAGTAGCTTTTCAATCATTGGAAAATGTTGTGGAAAGAGCATTGGATAGTAATAATATTCCTTTATTTTTAGTGTTGGATCAAATTACAGATGTACGTAATTTTGGAGCAATCCTGCGTACCGCTGAATGTACTGGCGTTGATGCTGTAATTATACAAAAATCTGGAGGTGCTCCCATATCTGGCGATACCGTAAAAACTTCTGCAGGTGCTATTTTCAAAATTCCAATTTGTAAAGTAGAACATATCAAAGACGCCATTTTTTATCTACAAGGCTCAGGTATTACCACAATTGCAGCTACCGAAAAAACCCAAACTGAAATATATTCTGTAGATTTAAAAAGACCATTAGCAATAATTATGGGTTCTGAAGGTAAAGGGGTATCAAAATCAGTACTTGGCTTGGTAGATGAGAAAGCCTCATTACCCTTGCTGGGTGAAATTAACTCATTGAATGTTTCTGTTGCTTGTGGTGCTTTTTTATATGAAGTAACAAGACAAAGACGTATATAGCGTTTATTTAGATTTGTCCTTAGCCTTTTCCCTAAAATTGTATATTATTTTTACAACTTTCCTATTTTCCTCTAACACCTTTTCATTTATGGATGATGAAACAGAATCTTCTGCGGGTTCTTTTGGCAATTCAATAAAATTTCCATTTTCATCAAACTGTCGTAAAAAAGGATCATTTTCTGGAACATAATCTTCCCGCTCCCACTCATATTTTTTTCTTTCAATAGGATTTCCTTTAAACAGAAATGCAAAAATGAGCCCTACAAAGAAACCAGACAAATGCCCTTCCCACGATATTTCCGGATTTACAGGAAAAACATACCAAAGCATGCCCCCATATAGAAATACTACCGCCAATGCCAATGCTGTGAGCTGATACTGTTTTGAAAAAATTCCCTTAAAAAATAAAAAAGAAGCAAGTAAATATACTACGCCACTTACGCCAATATGTAGCGAGGGGCGCCCAATAGCCCATGTAGCCAAGCCCGTAAACAACAGTCCAAATATGAGGACTTTCCAGCGTATTTCTCTATAAAAATAAAAAAGTGCAGCTGTCAAAACGAAGAGCGGCACCGAATTATTAAAAAGATGCTTTAAACTGCCATGTATAAACGGACTGAAAACAATACCCCGCAGCCCCTCCAACTTTCTTGGATAAATACCGTACGGATTAAAATTTATATTAAAACGGGCCTCCACCCAATAAACAATCCAAAGTACCATCACAAAAAGTAACGGATATCCAAAAACCTCTGGACTGAATTTCAATTGGTTGGATTTTGACATAGTTGACAGATTACAAAAAACACTCCCAAAATCAAATTTATGATAAATTGTCAGTGATACCGATTTATTAAAATTGTAAATTTGAAAAACTATGAATGTACCACTCGCCGAACGCATCCGCCCCACAACGCTAGAAGGCTATTTAAGCCAGCAACATTTGGTCGGCCCCAAAGGCTCTCTTACATCACAATTAAGTACTGGAATGATTCCCTCTATGATTTTTTGGGGTCCTCCAGGCACTGGAAAAACAACACTGGCAAATATAATTGCTAATGAGAGCGGAAGGCCTTTTTACACTCTTAGCGCTGTTGATAGTGGTGTTGCCGCGGTGCGCGAAGTGATTGAAAGAGCAAAAAAAAGCGACAATCTCTTTTCTACAAAAAACCCAATTCTATTTATTGATGAAATTCACCGTTTCAGCAAATCGCAACAGGATTCACTTTTGGGTGCTGTGGAAAAAGGATGGATTACCCTCATAGGCGCCACTACAGAGAACCCCAGCTTTGAGGTAATTCCCGCATTATTATCGCGCTGCCAGGTTTATGTTTTGAAATCTTTCAGTCGTGATGATATGGAGGCACTGCTGAAAAGGGCCTTAAGGGAAGACGAAATTCTTTCCCAAAAAAAAGTATCGCTAAATGAAACTGAAGCCCTCATAAGGCTTTCGGGAGGTGACGCCCGTAAGCTTTTAAATATTTTAGAGCTGGTAGTTCTTTCAGAAAAAGATAAAAAAATTAGCATCACTAATGAATTAGTAATGCAAAAGGCACAGAAAAATACTGTCCTTTATGACAAAACTGGTGAACAGCACTACGATATTATTTCGGCATTTATAAAATCCATCCGCGGCAGCGATCCGAACGCAGCGGTATATTGGTTGGCTCGAATGATTGAGGGGGGCGAAGACATTAAGTTTATAGCTCGAAGAATGGTTATTCTCTCATCCGAAGATATCGGCATGGCTAATCCAAATGCACTATTATTGGCAAATAGTACTTTTCAGGCAGTTAATACAATTGGTTATCCCGAAGCGAGAATAATTTTGAGTCAATGTGCAGTATATTTGGCAACTTCTCCAAAAAGCAATGCTTCTTATAAAGCCATAGGCGAAGCCCAACAAGTAGTTAGGCAAACAGGCGACTTATCTGTACCCCTATCAATCAGAAATGCACCAACAAAGCTTATGAAGCAATTAGGCTATGGAAAGGAATATGAATATGCCCACAATTATGAAGGTAATTTTGTTCCACACGAATTTCTTCCTGAAGAAATTAAGGGCACTACCTTCTACAAGCCGGGAAACAATCCAAAGGAAAACGCTTTAAAAAATTATTTGAAGCAACTTTGGAAGGATAAATATGATTTTTAGTTTACGGATAAATAAATCGTTGATGATGATCCATCCTTAATTACTAAATTTCCAGATGGGTCAAAGGAAGCATCAGAAACCTTTCCTGAAGCATCCATATATTTTACCACATTATCCATTACGATAATTTTCCCTCTTAAAAGAAGACCGTCTTCAGCATTGGCAGTTTCTTCATATAAAGAATAACCTTCGGTTGTTTTTCGCAGCAGAAATGTTTTTCCATCACGACTATAATTTGAAAATTTGGCGTCGGGAAGCAAACTTCCTGAAACTTTTGAAACCTTTGGTTGTTTAAGTTCCTTTATTTTTGAATCCTGTTTCCGTTCTATTAAAGAAGCCTTGGCAGTGTTTGAATTATTGCTTAAGAGCATCACATCTTTTTGATTTACATTAAGTAGCTCTACACTATTGAAAGCCTTGCGCAGTGCATCTTGATAGCTTTTATCAAATTCCTTATACTTGCTTTTTCCTTCTTGGCTTCTATAAATTTCATTATCATTACAGTCTCTTAAAACCACTTGCAGTTTTGTGCCAAACAATGTTTTCAATTCTTCAACATTGGCATAAAGGCCATCACAACGGTTTGCGTTTGGTGCCGAATCTGCTAAATAAGCATTGAAGCCACTTTTTTCAAAATAAAACTTGGTCATGGAATTTAATTGAAATTGATCTTTTGATTTAAGAAAATCAAATTGATCAGGAACAATTACGTAACTATAGTCGCTCAGGTTTGTTTGCTGAGCTTGAAAATTAATAGATAAAAATAATGCAGTTAGAAGCAGTAAAAAACGTGTCATTCTTCGTCAATTATAATGTTAAATCCTAATTGTAAAGATACACTTTTTGCCTTTGCTAAATTACCATACCTTATAAGATTGTCTGCCGCGAGATAAAAATTAAGCTTACCAATATCAGTGGATACTCCCAAACCAACATTTGAAAATGAAAAGGAATCTACCGTATATGTTGCCTTTGCAGATAAATAGTCAGTAATTCTTCTGTGGTAGAACAAGGTTCCTGCCATTTGGGTTCCTTTGGGCCTAAAAATAGCATAGAACTGTAATCCTAGGTTTTGCTTATGAAGCTTACCACTACCCATATTTAAACAGTCACAATCGCCAGAACTGTTGAATCTCCCAAAGCCGTAACTTAAACCCGCGTTAAATTTTGTAGGACGAAACTGTGTATATGAATTATAAAGCGTATCAATAGGAATTTCTCTTTCTATTTCATCTTCAAGGTCATCATAATACGGAAGGGTGGAATCTCCTTCATTGAGGGGTGGAAAAATTAAGTTAATTCCATCCAGGGTATAGGTTCCATGCGCCCGATAGTTTTCCACATCTTTTGAATGAAATATTGCCCCAACATCCAGAGCACTGGCAGAAAGTGTCCATGCTTCATTAATATCATAGGTAAAGCCCAGGTCTACCCCTATTCCAATGTTTCCACCAAAGAATGCACGGCCTAAAATTTCATTTGTAACTTGTGATGCACCATCCAAATCCCTCAAGGAAGCATAGCCCGATGTCTGAACGCTAACGTCTGCATTTTGAACGATGTGCTCATAAATATTTTCCGAATCATTATCGCCCAATCGAGTTATGAAGGTTCCTGTATTATTAACACTTCGGTAACTGAACATACTTGAATACAGCTTTAATCGCGCGCCCACCGTTAGTTTATCACTGATTTGTTTATTTAAACCAAAATGGTAGACAGTCATAAAATCACCCGTGGTACTTATTTCACCCAAATTAAAAGGATAATCCAGATAATCCCTATTTCCTTCCCACGCAAGAATTGCCAAATCCTTCGGAAAATAAACTATAAAATCAAATTCCTGATAGATTCCGCCAGAAAAATAGATATCGTTTTTTGCGCGCCAACCAAAATTAAGAAGCTCCAATTGTTGTGTGGCCGTGAAGAAATCGGTATGCTTCATTTCAAATAACTTCTGCGTAATACGGTCATTGATATTATCATTTCCATCTTTAAAAATATCATAAACCGAAACGCCCGACGAACCGCCGTTGAAATGGATTTGCGACAAAAATGGAATTCCGTAATGTTTCTTTTGAGTTACTTTACTTCCGGGGTTCAACATTAAAGACTGGGGTATATCGTCAAAACCGTAGAGAATTTGCTTATTTTGGGAAATAGCCAAAAAGCCCACGAGGGATAATATATAGGTAAATAAATTTCGCATTGTATTAGTATTCCAAAAAGTAGGTGGTTTTGGATTTTAAGTTTAATGTACCTTCCAGATTTTCGTTGGAAGAAGGTATAGTTACCGTGACCACAACCTTATTGGCCTGCGTAAGGCGAAGTATATCATCCCCCTCAACATTCTCAATATATTCGGTGATTACTGGTGCCGTGGGCATTCCTTCAGCAACGGAGGTTCCTGCTACGTATGTAGTATCATTTGCCTCACTTAGAAACTGAAAATCTACTTGAAAACTTCTAGGGATGCTATTGGTGAACTTAAAGTAAAATTCAGCGCGCTTAAGGCTTTCCTGCAATGTAGTATCATCTAAAAATTTAATCTCAGTGGTATCTGAAACGGTAAGAATTGGATTTGAATTTATCGAATCGTAAAATTGGTTTGCATTTAGATTGAAGTATATTAAATCTAGTTCCACTACGGGTGTCAGGGCAATATCTTCAGCTTGATCAAAATCGGTATCCTTGATGCAAGCCGAAAACAAAAGGCAAGCACAGACCATTATAATGGAACGGGATATGGCTTTATTCATATGTGGGGATAATTTACCTGTTGTTAACGTACTTTTATGCAGGATTATTACTACAAATGCTCTTTAATTTCAGAAAGTTCACTAATGGCAAAGTGTGGTACTGAAACCGTTTCATTTCTATAGTTAAAAAACAAGGTGTACATACCTGCTTTTTGTGCGCCTAAAATATCTGCTTCCAAGCTATCGCCTATCATAACACTTTTTTCTGATGAAACCATAGCTTTCATTAGGGCGGTTTTAAATATAACAGGATGGGGTTTCTTTAACCCTACCTCTTCCGAAGTAGTTATGGTGTTAAAATATTTTTTTATACCGCTATTTTGAAGTTTTAAGTGCTGCACCTCTTCAAAACCATTGGTTATAATGTGCAATTTATAGTTTGGGGAAAGATAATCAAGAATTTCAACCGCACCGTTAAAAAGGTGGTTGTCCAGGGGTAGTTCTTCAATATAGCAATGTGCAACTGAATCAATAATTTCTAGCGGAAATTTTAATTTGAAACAATCAAAAGTTTCCGTTAATCTCCCTCTTCGAAGTTGCTCCTTACTTACGCGATCCTCCCGATATTTTTTCCAATAATTTAGATTTATGGGTTCATATACTTTCAAAAAATCAAGCAATGGCAATTCAATTTTATGTTTTTTGAAAACTCTTTCAAATGCTAGAGCTGAATTTTTATCAAAATCCCAAAGGGTGTGGTCCAAATCGAAAAAAACATCGGTTATCTCACTTTTCTGCATACTCCTGTAATTTTTCAGCTAAAACTTTTCGCCAAACTTTATTGCTTTCTTCCGAAGAAAAATCGCTGTTTGAAAATATCATCGTGAAAGTGCCATTTACCTTATCTACGGCAGCAAGGATGTTATTGACTGTTTTTTCGATATCTGATGCATATTTTTTCTGAAAAGCTAATGTGGTCATTGCTATGGGATGTACGACCAAAGGTGTTTTTATTTCGTAATCCAAATCATAAAAAAGAAAGGGTGTACACGTGCCGGCCCTGAAACCCACGGTATCGCGAAAGACCATCGTAAAATCACGCTTTATCTCCAGCTCTACCAAATGGCGGTAAATGTCGGGTAAATTCACCAAAAATTCAGAATTCAGCGAACTGCCGAGAGAACGGTTGGTGATTTCTTCCATTCTACGTTTTTCAGCTTTTAAAATTTCATAATTGCTAAGTGCATTAAAGGAAAAAATAAGTCCAACCTCTTTATAGTCTGAAACAAACTTTATCAACATTTTAAATTTTTGCCGATGCGTGTTCATACTCTCGTTAAAAGAAAGTGCATTCCCCAAAAGGAAGAATACCGTTAGACCAAAATCGCTCCGTGTGGACTTGTTTATGATCCATTTAAAAGTATCCAGCGGATCGCGCTTTAGGCCTAAAATTACCTGTGTTCTACTGAGAATATTTCGAAATTTTCCTTGAAAAAAACTATCAAAATAACCTATCACGGAGCGAAAAACCCCTTTCTGTTTGTAAGCATAGGGCTGCGAAGCAAGAATAACGGGATGTATCTTAATTTTTTTCTCAGGAAACTCCATATCCGGAAAAGTCTCTAAAAGTTTGGCCTTAAAAAGGTGTGCCCAAATATCCACGACGGGCTGTTGAAGAAATCCATGTTTAAATGCCAAGCTTTCCGAAGCCATAAAACGTCCCACTTCATCTTTTACGTGTGGCAAATACTCCTCATAACGCGTTATCATAAAAAAACTTGCCGAGAAAATATCAAAAGGGAGGGCGCTATTACTTGATACCGAAAAAAAGCCAAAAGTATCTCCCCATTTTTTTACCGAAACATCAATTGCCTCAAGACCCTGCTGTTCTAATAGTCCATAACTTTGAAAAAACAGTTCATTGCCCAATGGTTTTTTTACATAAGAAAATTTAGGGCCGCCGTGCGCAATAAACTCTTCAATTTCAGAAGTAAACGCAACTTCAATTCCCAAGATTCGCAGACAAATATGCTTAAAGATATAGGAAATACGGGGAGTGAGTTTTTGGGTGTAAATTAATAGCATATTGGGTTACAGCATATTTTCATCGGCAAAGCTAAAGTACGCTTTTTCGGTCACTATAAGGTGGTCCAGTACTTTTATGTCCAGACTTTCCCCAGCGGTTTTAAGTTTTCTGGTAAGCTGAATGTCTGCCTGGCTGGGCTTCAAAGTACCTGAAGGATGGTTATGTGCCAAAATAATGCCTACGGCTCCCAATTGCAAAGCCTCCTTAAATGCTAAGCGGACATCAACCACAGTGCCAGTAATTCCCCCTTTACTGAGTTGTGCGCTTTTAATAATTTTGTTTGAATTGTTAAGGTAAAGTATCCAAAATTCTTCGTGCGGTAATTCTCCTATAATTGGTTGTACAAATTCAAATACAGCATTACTGGAAGTGATTTTTTTTCGCTCCAAGGCTTCTCCCGTTCTTCTTCTTCTTCCCAATTCCATTGCCGCGGCAATGCTTATCGCCTTGGCCTCGCCTATGCCCTTAAACTCCATCAATTCAGGAATGGAAAGTCTACCAAGCTCACTCAAATTGTTACTGACAGAAGCCAAAATACGTTGGCTCAAAGAAACAGCACTTTCGTTCCGGTTGCCAGATCCTATTAGAATCGCAATTAATTCTGCATCGCTCAATGCAGTTCGACCTTTAAGTAATAATTTTTCGCGAGGGCGGTCGTCTTCGTTCCAGTTTTTTATGGAAAAGGAGTTGCTTTCTTCCATAGCTTAAGCTTTTCATTAAAGATAATAATGTATGCTTAAACAGCATAAAGATTTGAAAACAATCTTTATATGTCTAAATTTTAAATACATTTATTGTTTTAAATTATAAATAATGAAATCACTTTTTGAAAACGAAGCATATTCTGAAATTAAGGAAAGACTGAACGAGCTTACTAAGGAAAGTGTAGGCAAATGGGGAAAGATGGACGTTGCCCAAATGTTGCACCACTGCCAGCAGCCCTTAAATGTTTCATTGGGTAAGGGCAATTTAAAAAAACAATTTTTTCCGCTTGCCTTTCTTTTTAAGAAAATGTTATATAATGACAAGCCTTGGAAACACAATTTACCAACGGCAAAGGGTTTTAAAATTACCGACAACAAGGAATTTGAAACTGAAAAATACGAGCTTGAAAAATTGATAGACAAATTTCACGTGAAAAAGAATGAAACACAATGGGAGACACACCCTGTCTTTGGAAAATTCACTCCCCAACAATGGGGCAAGATGCAATACAAGCATCTAGACCATCACTTAAAACAGTTTGGGGTTTAAATTATAATTCTACAATTAAGCTTTTTGGTTTTTAAGCCAATCCAAGGCTTTTTTATGATTCTCAAATTCAAAACCTTCCACTTTTAAATTTGGCCAAACTTTTCCAAAGGCCTCCATGCTCTGTTCGAGCCATTCTTCTTCGGTAACAATGGCAATTGCCGTTATTACCCCCAAGTAATTGAACGAGAATTTAAGATCTTCCCATAAGGCTCCAGCAGAATAATCAAAGTCTTTTACCTCAACGAGCATTTTAACACATTCATGTTGTTCTTTGTGCTGTTTCAGCAAAGGATTTAATCTTTCATAATCTTCTTTAGTGGTTTTTCCTGAAATCATTACTCCCAAAATATCTTTGGGAAGTCCATTGATAAGGGTAAACATGACATAACTATTTTTAAAATTGAAACTTTAATTTAATTATTGTCAGTTTCTATCACTATTAAAGATGTATTAATTAACACATTTTTAATTTCTGAAAGCCAATAGTTTAAAAGAAACAGTCCATATTTTTCAATATGGACTGTTCTTGATCTTGTGACCGCGGAGGGATTCAAACCCCCAACCCTCAGAGCCGAAATCTGATGCGCTATTCAGTTGCGCCACGCGGCCTTGCTATTCCCAAAAGGAGGGAATTCTATATATAACTAAGAAAGCCTAGATTTTACTAATGTTGAAATGGTTTTGCCATCTGCTTTTCCTGCAACCTTTGCGCTGGCCAAGCCCATTACTTTTCCCATATCGGCCATAGAGGAAGCTCCAGTTTCAGTGATTATTTGATCAACAATTTCTCCCACCTCTTCTTCACTTAATTGTTTTGGCAAAAACTGCTCAATCACCTGTGCTTGTACCAATTCCGGTTCAGCAAGATCCTCGCGCCCCTGCTCTTTATAAATGGCGGCACTGTCCCTACGTTGTTTTACCTGCTTTTGTAACAATTTTATTTCTTCCGCTTCAGTCAAATCTGCTTTGGAACCTGTTTCGGTCTGTGCCAAAAGTAGAGCAGATTTTACGGAACGCAACGCCTCCAAAGACTGGGCATCCTTAGTTTTCATTGCGGTTTTCATTGCATCCATTATCTTTTCCTGTAAGCTCATACCATTGTTTTTAATAGCGTACGAAGATACTCAATTCAACCGAAATGCGAAATAGTATCATTAGTTTTATAATTGAATAGATTTTACATAAAAGGCCCAAACTCAATTAAGAAATTTGGGCCCCTGCTTTAAGTGAAAAAATATCACTTAGTCAACATTATCGTGCAAATATGAATTGTTCTTACGCAATTCAATTTCATCGTCTTCTGTATTTACGGATGTTCTTGAAATGTTAGGTTCGTTTTTTGTTTCGTTAAGATCAATGCCCATACGTTTGTAAGCCGGTTGCTTTTCAATTTCATCGATACGGGAAGGGCTGTTCTTAAATTTATAATTAAATTCCTTCATTTTCCTTTTACGCTCTTCAGTACGGTCGCTCAATATTTTTGAGATTGGTGAATTCAATGGGTCTTCTTCTCCTTGAGTTTCCTCTTCTTTTGAATTAGGTTCAGCAACTGTTCGTTTTTCGAAAATAATTTCTTCCTCTTCTATTTCCTCTGCAACCAATTTTGCGGGCTTGGCATTATTTAGCTTATTTTCTACTTCTTGGTAGTCATCCAAGCTATAACGCTTTATTCCTTCACCAGATACTTCGGTAACCGGAATAACCTCAATGTGGTCCTGAACTTCTATCTCGCCCAGATCAAAGAAAACAGTCTCATCCTTCTTTTCCTTTTCAGAAGATTTATCTGAAGATGAGTTTATAGGAAGATCAAACATCAACATTTGCTCCTCACTTTCTTCAGAAGAAGATGTGACAGTTTCCGAATCGTTTTCGGCTTCCTTTTTTGGAGCTTCAAGAATCACAAATTCGTTCACGTTAATTTTATTGACTTCCACTTGACTGAATTCTTCTAAATTCTTTGCTTCCACTTCTTCATAAGAAACATTAAGATTCTTCAACAATTCCGAAGTTTTGATGTAACCTTCAAATGGCAGTTTCTCTTCCACTTCAGCATCGTCAAAAAGTGTGTGCTTTACCACTGGAGCCTCGGTTTTAGGTTTTGTGCTCAAAGGTTGCTCTGGTAATCTTACCGGACTAGCTGTTGCCTTTGGCGTAAGACTCTGTTCTGCTCTTTGTTCATCCTCAAGGGTGTGGATAATTTTTTTTGTTTCAGTATTTACTATTTCGTTTTGTTGTTCCACATTAAAGCCCGTTGCAATTACGGTGATTGAAATAGAGCCCTCAAGATTTTCTTCTTCACCCACACCCATAATGATGTTGGCGCTGTGGCCAGCTTCATCCTGGATATGGTCACTGATTTCACCAATTTCATCAATAGTGATTTCGTCAGAGCCAGAAACGATAAGCAGCAATACATTTTTGGCTCCTTTTATTTTATTATCATTCAGCAAGGGCGAATCTAAAGCTTTACCAATGGCTTCTTTGGCCCTGTTGGCGCCAGAAGCAGTTGCGCTTCCCATAATAGCAGTACCGCTATTGGCAAGAACGGTTTTTGCATCGCGAAGGTCAATGTTTTGTGTGTAGTGATGTGTAATAACTTCGGCTATACCACGAGCAGCGGTGGCCAAAACCTCATCAGCTTTTGAAAAACCTGCCTTAAAACCAAGGTTTCCATATACCTCACGCAGTTTGTTATTATTTATTACCACTAAGGAATCCACATTCTGACGCAGTTTCTCAACTCCAATCTGAGCTTGATCGTTCCGGGTTTTTCCTTCAAATTGGAATGGAATGGTTACAATTCCAACTGTCAGGATATCCATATCCTTTGCCATTTTTGCAATAATTGGCGCTGCGCCAGTTCCAGTACCTCCGCCCATTCCAGCTGTAATGAAAATCATTTTGGTATTGGTGGTAAGCATGCTGCGAATTTCCTCCATACTTTCCACGGCAGACTGCTCCCCTACTTTGGGATTTGCACCAGCTCCCAGCCCTTCAGTAAGGGAAACCCCCAACTGGATCTTAATGGGCACTGGGCTATTTTCTAATGCCTGTGCATCTGTATTACAAATTACAAAGTCAACTCCCTTTATGCCCTGACTGAACATATGGTTAATGGCGTTACTTCCCCCGCCCCCTACACCAATAACCTTTATCACATTGGATTGGTTTTTTGGAAGGTCGAAAGAAATGTTGTCAAATTCTGTGTTGCTGCTCATATTTTTTCTATTTGTGGTCCTTTCTTTTTCAATTACTTTTTATTCGGCATTGTCCAAAAATTCCTTGAACTTCTCTGCCCACTTGTCAAAAAACCTTTTTGAGGGTTTTTGTTCTTTATCTTTGTTCTTTTCTTGCTTTATTTCTTCTTTGGCTTCGGTTTCTTCTACTTTTTCTTTACTTTCTTCCGAAGCAACTTCATGTGAAAAACGCTTCATCAATGAAGATTTTTCTTTACTCTCCAAACTGTTCAGCACCAAGCCTACTGCGGTTGCGTACATGGGGCTGGTGGTTTCTGCGTCACTATCGCCAGCCAAATGCTCATTTGGGTAGCCAATACGGGTATCCATTCCAGTAATATATTCCACCAATTGCTTTATATGCTGAAGTTGTGCACCACCTCCAGTGAGCACAATGCCGGCAATAAGCTTCTTTTTAGGATCCTCATGGCCGTAATTTTTTATTTCCATATACACCTGCTCGATAATCTCGATAACACGGGCATGAATTATTTTTGAAAGATTTTTTAGACTGATTTCCTTAGGTTCTCTTCCACGTAAACCTGGAATTGAAACAATCTCGTTATCCTTGTTTTCCCCAGGCCAAGCCGATCCAAATTTTATTTTTAGTAGCTCCGCCTGTTTTTCAATGATAGAGCAACCTTCTTTTATGTCTTCGGTAATAACATTTCCACCGAAAGGAATTACCGCCGTATGACGAATAATTCCATCTTTAAAAATTGCCAAGTCCGTCGTTCCCCCTCCTATATCAATTAGGGCTACACCGGCTTCTTTTTCCTCTTGGCTTAAAACTGCTTTTGCGGAAGCTAAGGGTTCCAATGTTATCGCTGAAAGCTCAAGGCCAGCACTTTTAATGCATCTTCCCACATTTCTGATGGAAGAAACCTGCCCAACCACTACATGAAAATTAGCTTCCAATCGAGCGCCATACATTCCAATAGGCTCTTTTATTTCGGCTTGTCCATCAACTTTAAAGTCTTGGGGAAGCACGTGCAAGATTTCTTCTCCGGGAAGCATTACCAGTTTATGTACCTGGTTGCAAAGACGATCTATATCCTCTTCTTTTATAACATCTTCACCATTGGGGCGGGTGATATAATCACTATGCTGAAGACTACGTATATGCTGACCCGCAATACCTACAACAACTTCCTTGATTTTCATTCCTGAAGAAGTCTCGGCATCCTGCACGGCTTGCTGAATGGACTGAATGGTTTGGGTAATATTGTTTACCACCCCACGATGCACGCCGAGACTTTTGGCTTTGCCAATTCCCAATACCTCCATTTTGCCGTAATCGTTCTTTCTCCCAATCATGGCTACTATCTTGGTAGTTCCAATATCCAATCCTACAGCAATATTATCGTTTTCCATGGTCTTACTTTTTTGTGGCAATTACCTGACTTTCGAACTTCAGATTTACCATATTGTACCCATACAGCGTACTGTCCTGTTTTGTTTTTTTATAAAATGCTTTAAAGTTTTGGAATTTTTTCTCAATATTTTCCGGCTTCCCAAAAAGCACTTTAAAGTTTGTTTTTCTAAGTTCCAATTCTATCTCGCCGTTCATTTTTCTGTATAAACCCACAACGCTTTGTTTCATAAATTCATCGTCATTGATTTTTAGCAGCAATTGGGTAACTTCAGTAAAATTATTTTTTGAAATTCCCGTAATTAATGGCACTCTTGCCGAGTATACGCCAGACAACGGCATCATTTTTCCATCAGCGTCCAAGTAATAATCCGGCGAAGCAGATACCCTGCCTATTGGTTTGCGTTGTTCAATTTTTGCCCCCAAGGTACCGTTCACCGATACATAGACCTGAGCATCACGAACCATAGGGTTTTCCTGCAGCCGTTGCTCCATCTTCTTCAAAACTAAAGTTTCTTTGCCTATGCTCGTAACCTTAGCTTGATTTTGTATCAACAATTTATTAACTGTATTGAATGTTATAAATGGACTGTTTTCATCTACAAATTCCACGTCCAGTTTAGTCAATTTTCTGGCGTCGTTTCGCTTTTTGGTAAAGCTGAACAGAAATGCCATAATGCCAAGCAAAATGATAAATTTGATGATTTCAATACTCCGTTTCATTTTTCAATATTTTGGTTAACTTATTCACTTCAGCACCTATATCTCCCGCCCCCACAAGTAATTTTATTCTACTTTTTGACTTCAACATAACTTCAGGAAGGGCAGATTTAAAAACCAATCGTTTATTTTCTGCTACAACTTGTTTTAAAAGCCATTCAGAAGTAATTCCTTCAAGGGGCTCTTCCCTTGCTGGGTAAATATCTAGCAGTACTACCTCGTCAAATTGCGACAGACTTTTTGCAAAACCTTCAGCAAAATCACGGGTTCTGCTGAAAAGATGCGGCTGAAAAACAATCTGTTTGTGATCGTTGGGATACATTTCGTCCACAGCCTGAAACAAAGCATCAATTTCTGTGGGATGGTGTGCATAATCATCGATCAAAACCAATTTATCAGTTTTGATTTTATAGGAAAAGCGACGCTTCACCCCTTTAAAAGATGCCAATGCTTTGGGCAGACGATCGGTTGGGGAGCCTGCTAAAATCGCCATGCCCAAAGCCATGATGGCATTAGTAAGATTGTGATGCCCCGGAAGATGAAAAGTTAAATTTTCCAAAATTCCGTTCGGAGTTTTTAAGTTAAAAATGTATGCGCCGTTTTCTATTTTTACATCTTGCGCTTCATAATCTGCGGACTCTTCTACAGCAACAGTCATTCCGTCCAACGGAAGGTTATTTTTTATAAAAACGTTATCTTCTTTTTCAACCAATTTTGCAAAATTTCGAAAAGCATTTTCTATTTCATTAGCATCTCCATAAATGTCCAAATGGTCGGCATCCATTGATGTTACACAAGCAATGTCTGGCCGAAGCTGCAGAAAAGATCTGTCAAATTCATCAGCCTCCACAACAGTTATTTCACTGCCTTTATAAATAAAATTTGAATTATAATTCTCTGCTATTCCCCCCAAGAATGCGGTTACGGGCATATTACATTCAGCTAGCAAATGACCTAAAATGGCTGAAGTTGTGGTTTTACCATGAGTACCCGCCACCGCCAAGCAAAGGGTGTTTTTAGAAACTTCACCCAAAAGCTGGGCGCGTTTTAAGATTGAAAATTCTTCGGAAAAGAAATAGTTTAAAATTTTATTACCCTTTGGAATGGCGGGCGTATAAACTACCAATACATTTTCGTTGGAAATCACCTCTTTTTGAACCTCAGAAATTTCATCAACAAAAGTCACAGGTATTCCTTCGGCTACCAATTCATCGGTCAAATCTGTTGAAGTTTTGTCATAACCAAAAACATCTTTCCCTTGCATTTTAAAGTAACGCGCAAGCGCACTCATACCAATGCCGCCTATGCCGACGAAGTAAAAGGTCTGTATTTGATTTAAATTTTTCAATTTTAAGCTTTCAATAATTTTTCAATCTCTTCAACTATATCTTTGGTTGCGTTTGGTTTTGCTAGTTTTTTTATGTTTTCAGAAAGTATTTTCTGTTTTTCTTCGGAAGCCAACAATGCGGAAAATTCCTTTTCAAAATTGCCTTCAAGCTCACTTTCCTTAATCAATAACGCAGCATTTTTTTCTGAAATTGCCATTGCATTTTTAGTTTGGTGGTCTTCAGCTACGTTGGGAGAAGGAATAAATAGTACTGGTTTCCCCACCAAGCACAACTCAGAAACAGAAAGCGCACCCGCTCGCGAAATAATGAAATCTGCCGCCGCGTATGCCAAATCCATTCGATTTAAGAAAGTGTGAACCTGAACCGATTCGCCCCCTTTGTTTTTATATACTTCTTCATAATATTTTCCACATTGCCAAATAACTTGCAAATTTTGTTTTTCAAAAAAGGGAAGCGATTTTTCTATCAATTGGTTGATGCGGCGGGCGCCAAGACTTCCACCTAAAACCAACAAGGTTTTCTTTTCCTTTTTTAAATTGAAGAAAGCCGTGGCTTCATCTTCTTTTGAAGAAATATCCAATAAATCCTGACGAACGGGGTTACCGGTAAGTTTTATTTTTTCGGAAGGGAAGAATTTTTCCATTCCTTCATAGGCCACACAAATTTTATGCACTTTCCCACCCAACCACTTATTTGTGATTCCGGCGTGACTATTCTGCTCTTGAATTAAGCATGGAATGCCTTTTAAAGCAGCCATTCGTAACAATGGAGCACTGGCATAGCCACCCGTGCCTATCGCTACATCTGGTTTAAATTCTTTTAGAATTTTAAGTGATTTTCCAAGGCTGGAGACAAGTTTTAATGGAAATGCTAAATTTTGCAACGACAAACTCCGTTGTAAACCAGAAATCCACAGCCCTATTATTTTGTATCCAGCTTGAGGTACTTTTTCCATCTCCATTCTATCTTCTGCCCCAACGAACAAAAATTCAGCATCGGGAAAACGGGTTTTCAATTCATTTGCAATAGCAACTGCCGGGTAAATATGACCTCCGGTTCCGCCGCCTGATATGATGAATTTATACTTCAAATTGTTTCGCTTAAAATATCCAATGGGTTTTCTTCAGTTTCTTCTTTTGCAACCACTTCACGTTTTGCGCTTACGCTTAAAATCATTCCAAGCGCTAGGCATGTCATCCAAATTGACGTTCCACCGCTACTTATCAACGGCAAGTTTTGCCCCGTTACGGGGAACAATTCTACGGCTACGGCCATATTTATCATTGCTCGAAAAACAATAGGCAAACCAACACCTATAACGAGTAATTTTCCAAAAATAGAAGTGGACTTATGTGCCACGACGACAATTCTAAAAAGTAGAAACAAATACATAACCATCAGGAACATCCCACCCAAAAGGCCAAATTCTTCAACGATTATTGCATAAATAAAATCAGATGAAGACTGTGGCAAAAAGTTTTTCTGTACGCTTTTTCCAGGCCCCAATCCTGCCACCCCACCAGAGGCGATTGCTATTTTTGCTTTTTCTATTTGATAATCGGCCTCGGTATCTGTATCATCACTAAAGTTTTCAACACGGCTTATCCAAGTATCTACACGGTTTGGAAATACACCTGGAAATGCCTTAGCCGTAAGCACAAAAAGCGTAAGGAATATTAATCCTGCACCGAGGATTATTCCCAAATATTTTAAAGGATAGCCTCCTACAAAAACCAACATCACGATCATTGAAAAGAAAATTGCCGTAGTAGAAAAGTTAGCGGGAAGTATTAATGCCAGCACTAAAAATACTGGCAACCACAGCGGTAAAATTGTTTCCTTAAAAGTAACCGCCTTGTCTTTTATGCGCGAAAGATAACGTGCCACATAAGTCATCAAAACCACTCCTGCGAGTGTAGAAGTTTGAAATGTAATACCTACAAAAGGCAAACGTATCCAGCGGCTTGCGTTGGCTCCATCTATAGTTGTACCCTCAGCCATCGTGATTATCAAAAGCAAAATTATAACCGGCATTGCGATAATGGAAAGTCCCCGGAAATAATGATATGGTATTTTATGAACCCCATACAAAATTCCAAAGCCTAAAACTAAATGTGAAAAATGGCGAAGCAAATAGGGTAACGTGCTTCCATCACCATACAAATATGCCAGATTACTACTGGAGCTATAAACTGGCAAAAAGGAAAATAACGCCAGAAGACCTACAATCCCCCAAATTGCTTTATCACCCTGTATGTAATGGAAAATATTTTTCACTTGTTTCTTAAATATTATAGGTTTCTAACCGCTTCCTTGAATTGTCTGCCTCGATCTTCGTAGTTTTCAAAAAGATCAAAACTTGCACAGGCCGGGGAAAGTAAAACGGTGTTATTTCTTTCGGCGAGTTTGTAAGCAACCTGCACAGCCATTGTCATCGAATCTGTTTCAATAATAGTATCTACAACATTTCCAAAAGCATTGATTATTTTCTCATTATCTACGCCCAAACATATTATGGCCTTTACTTTTTCGTTTACCAAAGGCAGCAGCTCGCTGTAATCGTTACCTTTATCCACACCGCCAACAATCCAAACCGTTGGATTTTCCATACTGTCCAATGCAAAAAACGTTGCATTTACATTTGTAGCCTTACTGTCATTGATATACAGTACGTTATTAATTTTTAAAACCTTTTCCAACCTGTGCTCCACACCTTGAAACCCCTCTAAACTTTCACGTATGGTCTGTTTTCTTATTCTCAATAATGTAGCCACCGTACTGGCAGCCATTGCGTTCTTTACATTGTGTTCCCCTTGTATTCCTATTGTTGCGATTGGCATAGTAAATTCTGTGTTATTTATTTTTATTATTATTTCGTTTTTTCTTTTAAAAGCCCCCTGATTCAACTCTTTTTTAGTTGAAAAAGGCAGCGGTTGCGATTTGATGGAATTTTGCGAAAGCCATTTTATGATTTCAACATCGTCTGCATCGTAAATAAAATAGTCCTGCGAGGTTTGATTCATCGTTATCCTGAATTTTGAAGCGATATAATTTTCATACTTGTAATCATATCGGTCCAAATGATCCGGACTCAGATTGGTCAAAACCGCGATGTGCGGCGCAAAGGTTTCTATTCCGTCCAGTTGAAAACTGCTGAGCTCGAGCACAAAGTTTTCATACTTTTCTTCTGAAACCTGCTCTGCAAAACTCTTCCCGATGTTACCTCCCAAAGCCACATTCAAGCCACCGTCTTTCAATAATTCATATGTCAAGCTTGCCGTGGTGGTTTTTCCGTTACTTCCGGTTATTCCTACAATTGTTGCTTTGGTGTATTTTGCTGCAAGCTCAATTTCTGAAATTACCTTTACCCCTTGTTCGCGCAACTTTTTTATTATTGGTGCCTTCTCGGGAATTCCCGGGCTTTTCATAACCAAATCTGCTGAAAGAATTTTTGCTTCGGTATGGCCTTCATCTTCCCATTCAATTCCATTATTTATAAGAACTTGTTTGTACTTCTCTTTAATTTTTCCGAAGTCTGAAACAAAAACTTCAAACTCCTTCTTTTTTCCTAAAATGGCCGTTCCAACTCCGCTTTCGCCTCCTCCCAAAATCACCAACCGCTGTTTCACTTTATCTAATTTTTAATGTGACGATTGTAATGATTGCCAAAAAGATTCCCACAATCCAAAATCTCGTTACGATTTTGCTTTCGTGAAATCCTTTTATTTGATAGTGATGGTGCAAAGGCGACATTCTGAAAATGCGCCTTCCCTCGCCAAATTTTTTCTTTGTGTATTTAAACCAGCTTACCTGTAAAACCACCGAAAGGTTTTCCATCAAAAATATTCCGCACAGAATCGGTATCAACAGTTCTTTACGGACCGCAATTGCAATTACGGCTATAATTCCGCCAATAGTCAAACTACCCGTATCGCCCATAAAAACTTGTGCGGGATAGGTATTGTACCATAAAAATCCAATAAGCGCCCCTACGAATGCGGTGATGAAAATGGTCATTTCACCCGTGTTTGGTATGTACATAATGTTGAGATAATCGGCAAAAATCACATTGCCCGACACCCAGGCAAAAAGCGCTAATGTGAGCCCTATAATCGCCGACGTACCAGCGGCAAGACCGTCTATTCCATCCGTGAGATTGGCGCCGTTTGATACCGCGGTGATAATAAAAATTACGATGGGAATGAAAATGAGCCATACATAGCTTTTATAATCTTCGCCCGCCCAGCTTATGAGTTCAGAATAGTTGAATTCGTTTTCCTTTACAAAAGGGATGGTGGTAAGCATCGCTTTGTCCTTTACATAAAAGGTGTTTATAGATTCTTTGGCAATTACCTCTGTTACTTGAGTTTCAGCTTCAGGATTTTCAATGGTACGCTGCACAATTATGTCTGGGTGCAAATACATAGTTGCACCCACAAAAAGTCCCAAACCAATTTGACCGATTACTTTAAATTTTCCCGGTAATCCTTGTTTGTCATTTTTAAATTTTTTTATGTAATCATCAATAAAACCGATAGTTCCCATCCAAACAGTGGTTACAATCAAAAGGATTACGTAAATGTTTTCAAGTTTCGCAAAAAGTAAAACCGGAACCAATGTGGCGAGGATTATAATGATTCCGCCCATGGTCGGCGTGCCAGCCTTTTCATTTTGACCTTCCAAACCAAGATCGCGGATAGATTCGCCTACTTGTTTTTTTTGTAAATAATTGATTATTTTTTTTCCGTAAACCGTGGCGATGAAAAGTGAAAGGATGACCGCCAAAATTGCGCGAAACGTAATAAAATTGAACAGCCCCGCACCTGGCACGTCGTATGTTTTATCTAAATATTCAAAAAGATAATAAAGCATCGGCTATTTGTTTAGGGCGGTTAAAAGTTGGTTTACTATTTTAAAATCATCAAAGTCAAAACGCTCTCCATTTATTTCCTGATAAGTTTCGTGGCCTTTTCCGGCAATCAAAATGATGTCGTTTTCCTGTGCCATTTGGCAAGCAGCTTTTATTGCTTCCTTCCTATTCGTGATTGAAATGGTTTTTTTGTAATGCTCCGCAGGCACACCTGCCTCAATTTGCTCAATGATTTTTTCTGGATTTTCAGTTCGCGGGTTATCGCTTGTAAAAACAACTTTAGTGCTTAATGAAGCAGCAATATTTCCCATTACAGGTCGTTTCTGCGCATCGCGATCACCACCACAACCAACAATCGTAATTACTTCTTCGTTACCTGTGCGAATACTGTTTATGGTTTCTAAAACATTTTTTAAAGCATCGGGAGTGTGTGCATAATCTACAATCGCTGTAATTTTCTTTTCTGAAATTAAATATTGAAATCTTCCGTTCACACTATCCAAAGTGCTCATGATTTGAAGAATTTCAAGTTCCTGCAATCCTAATAAATCAGCGGTACCAAAAATTGCAAGTAGGTTATAAGCATTGAAACCGCCAATCAATTTCACCCACAACTCCTGATTGTTTATTTTCAAAAGTTGCCCTGTAAATTGACTTTCCAAAACCTGTGCTTTATAGTCGGCATAAGTTTTTAGGGCATAGGTGTATTTTCTCGCTTTTGTATTCTGAAGCATGACTAATCCGTTTTTGTCATCCACATTTACCAGTGCGAAAGCAGATTTTGGCAATGCATCAAAAAAGGATTTTTTAACATCCCGATATTCAGCAAAATCTTTGTGGTAATCTAAATGGTCGTGCGAAAGATTGGTAAAAACGCCGCCCGTAAAATGAAGTGCCTCGGTTCGTTTTTGGTGTATTCCGTGCGAACTTACCTCCATAAAACAAAATTCCACACCGGCTTCCACCATTTCGCGTAGATATTTATTGATTGTAAGTGAGTCAGGAGTTGTGTGTGTAGCTTTATACTCGGTATCGCCTACCATTATTTTTACAGTGGAAAGCAAACCGGTTTCCATTCCCGCTTTTTTGAAAAGCTGGTAAAGCAAGGAAGAAACTGTAGTTTTTCCATTGGTTCCAGTAATCCCGACTAGCTTTAATTCTTCGGAAGGATTTCCGTAATAATTGGCGGCCATAATAGCCAAAGCTTTGTGTGAATCCGAAACCTGCACGTATGTAATTCCGTTTACAATAATTTCAGGCAAGGTTTCACAGATAATAGCCAAAGCGCCTTGGTCAGCCGCTTTTTTTATGAATTGATGTCCGTCTGAAACCGTTCCCTTTATCGCAATAAAAACATCGTTCAAAGAAACATTTCGGGAATCAAATTCCAGATTGTTTATAGCCACGGAAGTACTACCAACTACGCTTTCGATGGTGACTTTATACAATATGTCTTTTAACAATATCACGATAAATTCAAGGTTATTAGTTGTCCCTTCTTTAAAGTTTCGCCAGATTTTATGGATTGGCTGGCAACCGTCCCATTACCAACAACCTGTACCCTCAATCCAAGATTTTCCAATAGTGAAACCGCATCCATCCCAGCCATTCCGGTAACATTTGGAATTGTTTTGGATGGTTGTTGCAGCTTTGTGTAATACTTTTCAAAATCCTTTTCAATGGTGGGATCTGGCCGTTCTATGCTGTCAACATTATCAATATTTCGGGATTCGGTGAAAATTTTCTGGGCTATTCTCTTAAACACAGGCCCAGAAACATCGGCGCCATAAAAACCCTTTTTAGTACTTGGTTTGTGAATTATCACGATACACGAATATTTGGGGTTTTCCGCAGGAAAAAATCCCGCAAATGATGAAATGTAACGTCGGTTGCTTTTCCAGTCCGGCATCCAATATTCGGTTTGTGCGGTTCCTGTTTTTCCAGCCATCGAAAAATCTGGCGAATAAAGTGATTTTGCCGTACCTCTTATAACCGTATTTTTCAGGATTTCCTTGATTTTCGCCAAGGTTTCATCAGAACAGATTTTAGGGTTTATAATTTTTGTATCGTATGTACTAACCTTCTCATTCCATGCTCTAACTTCTTTAATGAAACGGGGTTTTACCATTACACCATTATTAGCAATAGCATTATAAAAAGTTAAGGTTTGGAGTGGTGTGAGACGCAAGTTATATCCATAAGCCATTGAAGGGAGTGCATTCTTACTCCACTTTTTGTCACCAGGCTGTGGAATCATAGGTGTTCCCTCCCCTTTAATAGCAACGCCGGTTTTTTCGGTTAGGTGCCAACTTTTTAAACGGTTTATAAATTTATTGGGGGTTTTGGAATAATTATCATTAATTATTGTAGCCAGACCAATGTTTGAAGAAACTTCCAAAGCTTTTGCCGCTGATATCTTTCCATAACCGCCGCGGTGGGAATCGTAGATTTTTCTTCCGTAGAAAACCTTTACGCCTTTACCCGTGTCAACCACAGTACTGGTGTCTATTACTTTATCTTCCAAAGCAGCCATCATGGCCATAACCTTAAAAGTAGAACCAGGTTCGTGCGATTCGCCAATGGCGTAGTTTAACTTTTCATAGTAGGTTCCGTTGGAAGTGCGTCCTAAATTGGAAACCGCCTTAATTTCACCCGTTGCCACCTCCATCACAATTACAGTTCCGTGCTCGGCTTCGTAATATTCCAATTGCTTCAACAAAGCATGATGGGCAATATCCTGCATATTCACATTAATAGTCGAAACAATATCATACCCATCTTGGGGCTCAATTTCGTTATCGTCAGAAACTGGTTTCCACTGCCCTTTGGCTATTTTTTGCTTAAGCCGGTGACCTTCCTTTCCCGTCAATAAATCATTGAAAGCGCCTTCTAAACCTACCGCATAATACCCTGGGCGATCATACGCTTCATCACCCACGGTTCTTTGGGCAATTTTACCAATGGGATGTTCGCGAACGGTGCGCTGCTCCACAATAATCCCTCCTTTATAAGGTCCTTTGCGGAAAAGCGGTAGGTTTTTCACTTTTATATAATCTGAATAGCCCAGATTTTTCACGATAAGTAAATACCTGTTTTTATCTGCACGCGCTTTTCTGAACATGTTTTGATAATGCGAAACCGGTTTACCAAACATTTCGCTTAACCCTTCGGAAAGCGGCTTTAAATTTTCCTTGAAATCTTCAGAAGAAACAGTTACGGCATCAAAGCGAATATCATATTTTGGAACCGAAGTAGCCAAAAGGCTGCCGTCATCAGCGTAAACGTTTCCGCGGTTCGCAGGAATCACAAAATTTTTTGTAGTGTTTTCCTTCGCCAATTCCCTATATTTTTCACCATCAACAAACTGAATGTTCATCAGCTTCACAGTAATGGCAAGCGCAAACAGAAACATACATCCGGCGATTATGTATAAGCGATTCAGTATGTTTTTATCTTCAATAGCCATGTTCAGTTATCAGTTGACATTTATTGGTTACACATTTAGCTTTAGCTATTTTTTATCTTCTGGTTTAATTATTCGAATTCTCTTCGGGGGCGTTGTGGAGGGCTGCAAACCACGATTTTCCATTGCTGCTATAATTTTGCTTTCCATCCTTGCCTTCATCAAAAGCATTCGCACATCAACATATTCACTTTTCAATTCTTTGACCTGTGCATTAAGCTCTGAGATTCTATGCACCTTTTTATCCGCACTATGCGAGCTGCCGATCATAATCAAAGCCAGAATAGATAGAAAAATGATAAAGCGCCAGTTTTTTAGCGCATCGTCACTCACCAAGAATTTTCCTTTAATTATGTTGTAAAAACCTTCTTTCATACTATAGTTTTTCTGCAATACGCAGCTTTGCGCTTCGGGCTCGGTTATTTAGTTTTATTTCTTCTTCGGAAGGGATTATAAATTTTCCAACTGCTTTAAAAGGCACCTCAAAACGCCCGAAGGCATCTTTCTCCGGCTCCCCTTCAAACAATCCATTTCGGATATATCTTTTCACCAGTCTATCTTCCAAAGAGTGATAGCTTATCAAACTAAGGCGCCCACCAGGCTTTAAAACCTCATTTGTTTGAAGCAAAAACTCTTTCAGCGCTTCCAATTCTTGATTTACCTCAATGCGAATGGCCTGATAAATCTGGGCTAAAATTTTGTTTTCCTTATGCGCCGGCAGAAATCTTCCGAGCACTTTTTTTAGCTGTTCGCTGGTTTTTATTTTTTCAGCTTGGCGCGCTTCAACAATTACACGGGCCATTCCCGCAGCGCTTCGCAATTCGCCATAATTGGAAAGCACACTTCGCAACTGCGCTTCTTCATATTTATTCACTACCGTATATGCTGAAAAATTGCTGTCGCGATTCATCCTCATATCCAAATCGGCCTCAAATCGTGTTGAAAAACCTCTCTCAGCAACATCAAATTGATGTGAGGAAACACCAAAATCGCCTAAAATTCCATCAACGGTTCGGTAGCCGTGAAATCTCAAAAATTGTTTCAGAAACCGAAAATTTTGATTTATAAGCAAAAAACGCTTGTCGTCGATAGCGTTTTCCAAAGCGTCTTTATCTTGGTCAAAAGCAATGAGTTTTCCCTCGGGACCCAAATGCTGTAAGATTTCGCGGGAGTGGCCACCGCCGCCAAAAGTAACGTCCACATAAACCCCATCTGGCTTTATGTTTAGCCCTTCAACAGTTTCTTTTAACAAAACCGGATTATGATATTCCATCACCATCATTGCTTTTGTCCCCCATTACTTCTTCGGCCAAATCGGCAAAATCGCTCGCAGCATTATCAATAGCCTGCTCGTATTTGTCTTTATCCCAAACCTCTACAATGTTTATTGCAGAAGAGAAAACAATTTCTTTACTGATACCAGCAAACGAGAGCAGGTCTTTAGGAATTAGCAATCTTCCCGTAGCATCAAGCTCCACGGTCTTTACTCCTGCAGTAAACCTCCTGATAAAATCATTGTTTTTTCTGCTGAATCGGTTCAGTTGCCCCATTTTCAGCATAAGCGCATCCCATTCTTTCATTGGGTAAATTTCCAAGCACGGTTGAAAGACAGCCCGCTTGATCACAAAACCCTCGGGAGCCACTGTCGCCAATTGCTTTTTAAGCGGCGCAGGCACCATGACCCGCCCCTTTACGTCTGCTTTACATTCGTATGTGCCTATTAGATTGAGCATTGTGAAAATTCCCGATTTGTAAATTATAGTTTCAAATATATAGAACTTTTACCACTTTTTACCACATTCTACCACTTTGTTGATAAGTTTTACCACATTGTAGATAAAGTGAAAATGAATGAGCAATCAACAAAGCCTAATTTTAAATAGACCTTATGAATTATTTTTGTTTACTTTTGTCATTCTAAATTGCAACAACCAAGCATGTCGGAAAACTTAAAGAAAGAAGGTAAATTTTCATATTTAGAAATAGGTGAAGGCACACCAATTATTATCCTTCACGGACTTATGGGCGGGTTGAGCAATTTTGACGGAGTTGCAGATTTCTTTCCGTCAAAAGGTTACAAAATCCTTATTCCCGAATTGCCCATTTACAAAATGACACTACTGCGCACGAATGTGAAAAATTTCGCAAAATATGTAGCACAGTTTATCGATCATTTGGAGTACAACGAAGTAATCCTTTTGGGAAATTCATTGGGCGGACACATTGGCCTGCTTTGTACAAAAATGTATCCTGAAAAGATAAAAGCATTGGTAATAACTGGAAGTTCCGGTCTTTATGAAAGCGCTATGGGAGAAAGCTATCCAAAACGCGGCGATTATGAGTATATCCGTCAAAAGGCCGAAAATGTTTTTTATGACCCTGCTGTTGCAACCAAAGAGATTGTTGATGATGTTTATGAAACCGTAAACGACCGAAACAAACTCATACGAACCCTTGCCATTGCGAAAAGTGCCATTAGGCACAATATGGCCAAGGATTTACCAAAAATGCACACCCCAACCTGCATAATCTGGGGTAAAAATGACAATGTAACCCCTCCGGAAGTTGCTATAGAATTTGATGAGCTTTTACCAGATTCTGAATTATTTTGGATTGATAAATGTGGTCACGCAGCTATGATGGAGCACCCCACTGAATTTAACCAATTGCTTTATGCTTGGTTGGAAAAAAGGGGACTTTAAGAAAACATTTCCTACCTGGGAAAAACTATAACACAAACTTTAGGCAATGCAGATTAAATCGGCGGAATTTGTAATGAGCAACAGCGAGGTTGCAAAATGTCCCAAAGACCGCTTGCCGGAATACGCTTTTATTGGACGCAGTAACGTTGGCAAATCTTCTTTGATAAATATGTTGATGCAGCGTAAGAGTTTGGCCAAAACATCGGGAAGACCCGGAAAAACTCAGCTGATAAACCATTTTCTTGTAAATAAAAATTGGTATTTGGTGGATTTGCCCGGCTATGGTTATGCCCGTGTTTCAAAAAGTAGCAAAAAGACGTTTCAAAAATTCATTACAAATTACTTTGAAAAGAGAGAGCAAATGGTGCTCGCTTTTGTTTTGGTAGACTGCCGCCACGAACCGCAACCTATAGATTTGGAGTTTATGCAATGGATGGGCGAAAGCGGTATTCCCTTCAATATCATTTTTACAAAAGCAGACAAATTGAAACCAAATGCTTTGAAACGAAACATTGCCGCTTACACTGAAAAAATGCTGGAAACCTGGGAAGAAATGCCTCCGTATTTTGTTACTTCAGCCAGTGATTCCACGGGAAGGGATGAAGTGTTGAATTATATTGATGAATTAAATAATTCTATTCAAACTTCCGAATTTTAAATTTTCCTAGCCCCGCTTCAATTCTAGCTTTTCAGCAAAATAATCACAAAAATCACGCATTGTGTCGCTCATTTTGTCATCGTTTGTTGCACGCTGAAAAGTATCGGCCATCGCACTTAAGGTTTGGTGGAAAAAAACCTTCATTTCATCAACCGGCATTTCTTTAGTCCAAAGATCTATTCTAAGCGATTCCTTGCTTTTGCTGTCCCAAACCGATAACATCACTGCTTTGGTTTCTTCATTAGAAACACCTCCGTCCTCGGCTGTCCAATGAATAATTTCCGGAATTTTATTTTCGTCAAGACCTACTTTTAGACTTATTTCTGAAGTATGTTTAATTGCCATTATTTCTTTGGTTTGTATTTTGAGTTTGTAAATATTTCTTCAGCATCTGTTATCATTAGTCGCTGAACATCTGTATCATTTTTTTTCATATAGGCACGGACAATCTTCCAGCCCAAATAGCGCCCCAACATTCCCGGAGATTCATTATCTATTTCCAAATAAAATTTTGAAAAAGGCGCTGGGTTTATAAATCGTGCTCCAAGCTTTGGGTCTGTACTGTAGAGCAATTCCTTTTCAATAAAATAGCGCCACATATATTCCTCGTTCTCTTCGGCCCATTGAAATTCCTCTTCGGTATAGCCTATCTTTTCAGCATCTGAAGCATTTGGAAGCCATAAATCTTTTAAATAAAGTTCTTTCCCAAAGTAAATAATCTGTCCCAGAAAAGTAGCTTTACTAGGTGGTTTTATATACTGACTTGCATAGGTTTCAGCCACATCGGGACCTATTTGCGAAGATTTCATTTCTTTGGAAATATACTTATCAATGCCTTCATAAAAACGGTGATTGGCTCCCAGATAATTGTCCAAACCAACAACCAACATACTATCTGCAAGTATGACCTTGTTGCGATAATCTACGTCTGAGGTAGTGGTCACAACAAGTGGGGTTTTAAAGTTCGGGAAGTAATACTTAATATGTTGAAATAAGGGTATAAATATCCCGTCCAAAGATTCCTCATTCGGAAAGGCTTTTGCAACTTCTTCTTCTAGCTGGTTTTGTAACGTATCATTTAATTTTTCAATCCATATACTATCGCCGTACTGTTTTGGGAAGAATGCCGGAAATTCAGCTTTCAATTTCGTTAGTGTTTGGGGTGTAGTAGCCGCAAACTTCTTATCAAAACGGATAATTTCCACATTTATAGGAATTCTTTCAATCTCCTTTTCAACCTTGCTCCCGTCATTACAGGAAAAAAAGAAAACACCCAAGAGAACCAATGCGCAATATTTTATCATAGAAAAAATGTTATTGTTGGTTAACGCAATTCCTTTTTATTAATTTTATCTTTAACCACTTTTGCGGTGCAAAGGTATTATTATAAAAGATTAAAAACACAGAAAATGCAGACTGAAAAAGTTATAGAATATATTGTAGATTGGCTAAAAAACTATGCGCAAAATGCAAAAATGGATGGTTTTGTAATAGGAGTAAGTGGCGGTATAGATTCCGCGGTAACCTCAGCGCTATGTGCAAAAACCGGGCTTAATTTATTATGTGTGGAAATGCCCATTCATCAGGCATCATCACAAGTAAGCCGAGCAGTCAATCATATTGCTTGGCTGAAGAAAAATTTTCCAAAAGTTGAAAAAATTGAAGTAAACCTCACCCCTGTTTTCGATTCTTTGATTACCGCTTTACCAAAAGTTGAAAAAGAAGAAGAGCGTTTCATGTCGCTAGCAAATACACGTGCCCGATTGCGGATGACAACTCTTTATTATTTTGCAGCCCTTAACAAATATTTAGTTGCGGGAACCGGCAATAAAGTAGAAGATTTTGGTGTAGGTTTTTATACCAAATACGGCGACGGCGGTGTGGATTTAAGCCCTATTGCCGATTTGATGAAAAGTGAGGTCTATGAAATTGCACGCTTCTTGGGAATAAATAAAGAAATAATTGCAGCGGCACCAACAGATGGATTATGGGGCGACGACCGAACAGATGAAGACCAACTTGGCGCAAGCTATGACGAACTGGAATGGGCGATGAGAATGGATGAAAAGGGTAAAAGCAGCTCAGATTTTTCAGAGAGGGAAAAAGTAGTCTTTGATATTTATAAAAGATTAAATAAGGCCAACCAGCATAAAATGCTCCCGATTCCTATTTGCGAAATCCCCAAAGAATTGAAATAATATTGTTATTTACCGAACAATTTAACCATTAAACGAAAGGTTTGCTTTTCTTCCCGTGGATATTTTATATATTCAAAATGTAGTATTAATATTACGTGTCTAAAACTCGTTTCCTCCCCAAATCTGAAGGTTTTATACATTCTTGAATTTATAAAAACACTAAGATGAAAAAAGTTGTAATTGCAGACCACCACCCTGTAACTAGAAAAGGTGCTTCCGTTTTACTTGATAGCACCAATGAATATTTAATTGTTGGAAAAGTATCGCGCGGATCCGAACTATTAAAATGCCTTGAGAAAGAACGTCCAGATATTTTAATTTTAGAATTGAACATTCCTGAAATCAATGGCTTTCACGCACTTCGTAGCATACGCGAAGAGTTCCCAAAAACCCGAATCGCTATCTTTTCATCACATCCTGAAGAAATTTATGCACTGCGCTCAGTAAAATCTGGTGCTGCGGGTTATATTCCAAAAACTACTTCTTCTGAAGTATTCCTCCAGGCTATTAAACGTATCGCGATGGGCGGTATATTTTTAAATGATGAGCTTGCAGCAGCTTTCAACAGCCGTTCTGTAAATGACAATACCATTGTGGGCCGATACAAAAAGCTTTCCGCAAGGGAAATTGAAGTACTCAATCTACTATCAAATGGAAAGCGCAATAAAGACATTGCATCCCTTTTGGAAATTAATGAAAAGACTGTAAGCACCTACAAAACAAGACTTCTAAAAAAACTGAATGTTACAAGTTTGGCAGAATTGATAAACCAAGCGCGGATGTTTCAGTTTTCTTAATTTACAAAACCCGATTAAGTTTATTGGAAAGTACTTTTTTCAAACTCAAATAATCTACAATTTCCTGTAAACCTGATTCTTTTTCAGGGTTGTCTTCCTGCTTCATTGTTTCGGAAAGTTCGTTTATTTTTTGCGACACCAAATGGCGGCGCAGGTTCAAAATAGTCTCACTCACCATTTGCGCGATAGTCTGTTCCTTTTCTTTTACATAAATTTCCTTGCGCTCCCAATTGTGCAAAACATACCGCTCCTCTTCCATCAATATATGAGTAACGGCTGAAGCCATTTTTGGTTCCAATTCATTAATAAAAGTTTCAGCCTTCGCATCAGGGTTTAGGTTAAAACGATTGACCACTTCAAAATATAGATCCTTAAATTCTGGGTTGGTAAATTCTATTTCATCTTCTTGAAGATCGAGGTAAATTTTTTCAAACACGCGTGATTTGTGAATTTCCGGCTTTAAAGTAATTTCACCTTTTTCATCAGCCTCCAAGATTAATTCCTCAAAATCCTCCTCTACGTTTCCGTATAACAACAAAAGCTCAATTATTTTTTGCTCCAACTGAAGTTGGACATCTACCTTTTCAATCTTCTTTTCGGCGGGTATTACCTCAAAGGCTTCCTGCGAGACAACAGCTTTTTTGGCAGCATCCTTTCTGTCTTTCTGAAATATCTGCGCAAGGGTATTGAATAGTACCTGTTCTGAAATGTCCATTATTCGGGAGCATTCCTTTATATACACTTCTCTTTTTATAACATCGGGAATTTTGGCGATGCTATTAACCATATCGTGAATGGTCTCTGATTTTTTTATGGGGTCGTTCTTTGCTTCGGAAGCGAGAAGGGAGGCTTTAAAAGTGATAAAATCCTTGGCGTTTTCTTCCAAATAAAGAGTAAGTTCTTCCAAAGAATTTTTACGTGAAAAACTATCCGGATCCTCTCCTTCGGGAAAAGTACAAATCTTCACATTGAGCCCCTGTTCCAAAATCAAATCGATGCCGCGAAGCGATGCGCGAAGCCCTGCAGCGTCACCGTCAAAAAGAACCGTTATGTTTTTTGTAAGTCGGTTTATTAGCCGGATCTGCTCTGAAGTAAGCGCCGTTCCGGAAGAAGAAACTACATTGTGGATTCCAGTTTGGTAAAACTGGATAACGTCGGTATAGCCTTCTACCAAGTAGCAATTGTCCTCTTTTGCTATGCTTTGCTTGGCGTGAAAAATCCCATAGAGAACCTTGCTCTTATGGTAAATTTCGCTCTCGGGAGAGTTTAAATACTTTGCAGCCTTTTTATCTGAAGTTAAAATTCTTCCACCAAATCCCAGCGTACGACCACTCATACTAAGTATTGGGAACATTACCCTGCCTTTAAAACGGTCAAATTGTTTTTCTTCTTTTACAATCGTTAAGCCCGTCTTTTCCAAAAACTCAAGTTTGTATCCTTTTTTAATGGCGTGGCTAGTAAACGCATCCCAAGAATCTGGCGAATATCCTAGCGCAAACTTTTTTATGGTATCTTCTGTAAATCCGCGTTCCTTAAAATAGGAAAGCCCTATGGCCTTGCCTTCCTCTGTTTTGAGTAAAGTATTGTGAAAATAATCTTTTGCGAACTCGCTTACCAAATAAAGACTTTCGCGCTCGTTGGCATGTTCCTTTTCTTCGGCAGTCTGTTCGGTTTCCTCTATTTCTATTCCATACTTTTTGGCAAGATATTTTATGGCCTCTGGGTAGGTAAAGTGTTCGTGCTCCATTAAAAAAGCCACTACGTTTCCGCCCTTTCCACTACTGAAATCTTTCCAAATTTGTTTAACGGGCGATACCATAAAACTTGGTGAGCGCTCATCTGTAAAGGGACTAAGCCCTTTAAAGTTGCTTCCAGATTTTTTAAGCTGTACAAAATCACCGATTACCTCCTCTACTCGGGCGGTTTCAAAAACATTGTCTATGGTGGTTTTGGAAATCAGAATGCTAAATATTTTAAATTGTTGGGCAGCTAGACTTTGGAAGTGTAAAAATAGGGATATTAAAAAAAGAAACCTACAAGGTTTTAAAAACCTTGTAGGTTGTATTACAAAAAATCTTTTTATTTCATTGCACTCTTGAAAGTCTCAAAACTTTCTCAACCTCCACATCGCATTTTATGGTTTTGGTTTGGCCCATGATTAGCTTTACAAGTACATTTTTTAGGTATGCTCTTTTATTGGTACTATATCGGGTTATATAATAATCCTTAAAATTTTTTACCGCATAATTATCGTCAATCTCAATAAATTCAATATAATCCAAGCTTTTATTGATGCTTTCATAATGTTGCGCATGAAGATTTTTGTTTTTGGTCAAATCTAGGGAAATCACATAATTTTCGTCATCAATATCTTCAACAATATTTTTATCGGAAAGCAAATTAGTTATATTCAAGCCTTTTGAAAGACGGATATTCAGCTTTAGATTTTGTTTACGGAGGTCTCTTTTCATAGCGATGATGATTTAAACTTTAAGAGGCTCAGTTTTTGTCGATTTAAATTTAGTTAAAAAAGCATTTTAAAAATATTTCTTTACACTGAATTAACGTTAACTTAATATTGGACAGGGATTTACTCAAAAAAAAACCTGCAAGGCGTATAATCCTCACAGGCAGAAAACAAACGAATAGTAAATTTTTAACTAGTCCACATCAAAACGAAGCCCGAGGGAAACGTTGCGCTGGTCTACAGGGTTATTTTTGAAAATAGTATTTAAGTCATACTTAGCATACAATGCTACACCATGCCATCCTATATAACCACTAAGACCGTAAATGAAATTATTTGTATTATAATTCGCTTTTAGTTTAAGTTTTCTGTCTTCACCATCTTCTTCAAACTTTAGTTTTTGACGTGTACTAAGGTTGATACCGGCATAACCACCAAGGCCAATCTTAATTTTATTTTCGGTGGAGTAACGAAAATAATCATCGTGCTCTATCTTTTTTGATGGGCCAAATTCAAAATGGATAGGAACTACGAGGTTGTCCATTCTAAATTTTGATTTGTCTAAATCTAATGGGTATTGCTGAAGTTCGGTTTGCTCGCCTGTATCTACATAATAACGGTTGTCAGTAGGTTTTAATCCATTAAATTGAAAAGAAAGACCATACTTAACGCGCAGCCAATTTGTATTTTTGAACACCCTTGTTTTCCAAGCCCAACCGAGCTCGGCAAAGCGACTTCCCGCAACTTTGAAATCGGAGTCCTGCAAGGACTCGCCTTCTGTAATTGCGTTATTGAGGCCAAAAGCAAAGACAAGATCAGAGGTGGTTCTGCGGTCGTATTTACGCTTTTTATTTTTCGGGCCAATGTAGAGCACATTGTCATTTTCACTGTCTTTGCCAGAGGAACCGAAGCGCAAAATAATTTGGCCGTCCTCATCTTCATCTAAGTTTCCATTTCGTTGTAATAAGGCAACTTTATTGTCAATAATAGCCAATCGATTTTCGATATTCAAGGCGTGTTTTTCTGCAGCCTCCTTCTTAAAGGTTTCGGCCTCAACTTCGGTAATATTACCGTTTTCCAGACTCTTGCTAATACTTTCAACTTCAACTTTCAACGCATCTTTTTCCTCTTGAATAATTTTTTCTTTTAATGAATTAAGACGCTCCACAGCGGTTTGTGTGTCTTGGTCGTTTTCTTGAGCCTGTGTATAAACCCCAGCAAGCAGCCAAAGGGCAAGGGCGATTGTAAGTGTAATTAATTTCATAACTGTTCGATTTTTGATTAATGATAATTTATTGATGAATAATTTATAGTGTAACTGCTTAATCGTTACGCTCCGAAACTGCAGTCCTGATTTTATTAAAACCTTCGCCGAGCGCGTCAAAAACCTTGTCGCGGAAACTTTTTTCAAGCTCCCATTCTACGTCCTGCAACAGAGCGGTGGCATCTACCTTTGGACTGCTGAGAATTCGTTGGGTTTGAATATCGCGACGGGCGCTGTTTAGCAATGCTTCCACTTCTGTGGCGGTAACTTCAGTGTTGTTTTCCTGCAATTTTTTAACTGATGCAACCACTTCATTTACCTTTGTATTAAAAATCCTGTCTTCTTCAGAAGGAACGGGCTTCTCAACATTAATGGGTTGTTTTACTTCAGTTTGTTCGGCAATGGCGTCGGTCTTTTCAATCTTTTTTTCAACGGCAGACTTTTTTGCTCCATTGGGCTGTGGAAGAAGTTGCGATTTATTTGAACGGGGCGTTTGTTTATTTTCCTGTTGGTTTTCAGAAGTATTTTTATCATTCTTTTTTTCTTCCGAAGCAATTTCTACCTTATTAATAGTTTGAGGAACAATTTCAGAATTATCTTCAACTTTGGGCTGTTCTATATTTTTATTAACTACTTGATTGTTTATCTCTGGAGTATTTCTACTAAAGAAAATTGACGCTACTATTAGCAACCCCGCAAAACTTGCGGCAGCGTAATACCAAAAAAAGTTTTTCCTTTTGGGCTGTTCGGCATCCAATTTTGCTTCCAGTTTTTTCCATGCGTCGGCTGATGGCTTAAGTTCTCTTGCCTCCAGCTTTTCGCGAATGTTGTCTTCCAATTTATAGGGTGCCATAGCTTAAATTATTTTGTTGTTTTACCATATTTTGAAGCATCTTGCGTGCTTTGAAAAGTTGCGTTTTTGAAGTGTTTTCACTAATCTGCAACAACTCCCCTATCTCACTGTGCTTATAACCTTCCACCGCATAAAGCACAAACACAGTTTTGTAACCGTCCGGCAGACTATCTATCATTTTTTGGATATCGGCTTCCTCAAGTTCCGTTTCAATAAAGGTGGAATGCTCTGTTGTGTTTTCTATTTCCGTTTCGGAAACGAAATGCAGCTTTTTGTCTTTCCGAAGTTGCGAAATACTTTCGTTCACCATAATTCTTCGTATCCAACCCTCAAAACTGCCTTCGTTCTTAAAATCATTTAAATGTGTAAACATTTTGAAAAATCCCGAAAGCATAACCTCCTCAGCCAAATCATTATTTTTTAAATACTGTCTGCACACGCCCAGCATTTTTGGCGCAAACATTTCAAACAATTGATGCTGCGCACGACGGTCACCCTTGGACGCTTTGGCAATCAACTTTGAATAGTTTTTATGTAAGGGGATAATTTTCAAAATACGCTTTGCTGTTTAAGGCTTCTATTTTAATAGACGCAGGTTTTTGAAGAATGGTTGTCTGAAATTAAAAAAGTTTTCAGTTTTTATTCGCAGTTTGCAGTTAAACCACTGCATACTGGCACTGCTTACTGCTACTTTTTCCTGTCAATTACGTAATTCACCATTAACTCCAGTGATTCTTTGTAGGGTGAGGGGGGATAAGTTTCAAGAAGTTGCAGCGCATGTTTTTGATACTCCTTCATTTTTGCAACAGCATAATCAAGACCGCCGTTATCTTTTACAAAGGCGATAACCTCCTTAACGCGCTGCTTGTCTTTGTTATGGTTTTTAACCGAATTGATAAGCCATTTTTTTTCTTCGGAAGAAGAATTATTTAACGCATATATTAAAGGTAGTGTCATTTTTTGTTCCTTAATATCTATGCCCGTGGGCTTGCCTATGCGTTCGTTACCGTAGTCAAAAAGGTCATCCTTTATTTGAAAGGCTGTACCTATAAGTTCACCGAATTTGCGCATTTTTTCAACTTCTTCATCGGGTGCCATTACAGAGCGGGCGCCCATGGCACAACAAGCGGCTATTAATGTGGCGGTTTTTTGGCGAATGATTTCAAAATAGATTTCTTCAGTAATATCGAGCCTTCTGGCCTTTTCAATTTGTAGCAATTCGCCCTCGCTCATTTCGCGCACGGCTACAGAAATTATTTTTAGCAAATCAAAATCATCGTTGTCAATGGAAAGCAACAATCCTTTTGAAAGCAAATAATCGCCAACCAAAACTGCTATTTTATTCTTCCAAAGCGCGTTTATGGAGAAGAAACCACGACGTCGGTTACTATCGTCCACCACATCATCGTGCACCAAGGTGGCAGTGTGGATAAGCTCAATAACGGAAGCTCCACGATAGGTACGTTCGTTCACTTGGCCGTTGCCTGTCATTTTTGCGATTAAGAAAACAAACATGGGCCGCATCTGCTTTCCCTTTCGGTTTACCACATAATGTGTAATTCTGTTTAGTAGGGAAACTTTGGAAGACATAGAAGCGGAGAACTTTTTTTCAAAAAGCTCCATTTCGGTTTCAATGGGAAGTTTGATGCGCGAAACTATCTTCATAAAGGTTCAAAGATAGTCAAATTTGAATGATGGATTTGGAGGTACTATTTTATAAAATCTACCAAAATTAGTTGCTGAAAATTTTCCTTAACAAAATTTTAGCAGTCTGGATTAATTTCCAAAAAGTAAAAAGCGCAATCAATTATAGGCTTTGCAAAGAAATCTTTAAAAAGCTTGTTAATAATTGTGGAGAATACAATATAACCTGTAAACCTTATCAGAATATTCAAAAATACGTTAAACTCTTGGGATGTACAGTAAAACAGAAGGTCAAAAGTTAAATTTGGAACAATAAATTTTAACTCCTTAATTAATATTAAAATGAAAAAAATTACATTATTGGCCGCATTATTTGCTGGCTTTGCTATGAATGCACAGACAACTATTTTTGAAGATGATTTCGAATCTTACGATGACTTTGCAATTGATAACGTTGGAGATTGGACGTTAATTGATGTTGATCTTTTGCCTACTTATGGTTACACTGCTTATGATTGGCCAAACATTTACCAACCAATCCCTTTTATAGTATTTAATTCTACCGCGACAACTCCCCCAATTGAGCCAGATGGTTCTCAAGATTGGACTGCTTATAGTGGTGTAAAAGCAATGACGTCAATTGCGTCTGTTCCTGATGGTACAACAAATGCAAATAATGATTGGCTTATTTCTCCACAAATAACACTTGGATTATCTGGAAACATTCTTTCTTTCTGGGCTAAAGCTACCGATCCTTTGTATACAGTTGAAACATTTAATGTAGCTGTTTCTGTAGCTGGCACAGACCCTAACGATTTTGCTATCATTGCAGCTGGATTAGAGCCTTCAGGGATTGATTGGGAAGAATTTACAGTTAATCTTGATGCTTTCGCAGGACAAGATGTTAACATCGCAATAAACCATGTAGCTTCTGACCAATTTGGTTTCCAAGTTGATGATTTTAAAGTTACAGCTGATGTTTTGAGTGTGAACGATGAAGCTTTCCAAGGTTTCAAACACTTTGTTGCTAACGGTCAATTAAACCTTTCTGCAAACACAGCTATGGAGCGTGTTGCCCTTTACAATATGTTAGGCCAAGAAGTAGTTTCGCAAAAACTAGCTAGCAATAATGAAACTGTAAACATTGCTGGACTTCAGTCTGGTGTTTACATTGCTACCGTTTCTATTGAAGGAGCAAGCAAAACTTTCAGAATTGTAAAAAACTAATTTAGATTTTATTCTGAATTGAAAAGAGCGGCAAAAGCCGCTCTTTTTTTATTGTTTGTTTGCCAACTGCCCGCAGGCAGCGTCAATATCTTTACCGCGACTTCGGCGGACCGTTACCGGAATTCTGTCATGCTCTAAAGCCTGTATATAATCATCAATTACTGTGGAAGAAGCCTGCTGGAAATGGCCGTCGTCTATGGGGTTGTACTCAATAATATTTACTTTGCAGGGCACATATTTACAAAAAGTAACCAGTGCTTCAATATCTGCCCAGGCATCATTTATACCTTTCCAAACAATATACTCATAGGTGATTTTGCGTTTAGTTTTACTGTACCAATATTCCAAAGCTTCCCGCAGGTCTGAGAGTGTAAAATTCTTTGCAAAAGGCATAATCTGCTCTCGTGTTTCTTGAATGGCAGAGTGCAATGATACCGCAAGATTGAACTTCACTTCATCATCGGCGAGCTTCTTAATCATTTTTGGAACGCCCGAAGTAGATACCGTTATGCGTTTGGGCGACATTCCCAAACCGTCATCTGAGGTGATCTTTTCAATAGACTCCAAGACATTTTTATAATTCATGAGTGGTTCGCCCATTCCCATAAAAACAATGTTTGAAAGCGGCTTGTCATGATATAAGCGACTTTCTTTATCAATTGCCACTACTTGGTCGTAAATTTCATCGGGATTTAGATTGCGCATTCGTTTCAATTTTGCGGTAGCGCAAAACGTACAATCCAAACTACACCCTACTTGGGAGGAAACGCAAGCAGTTGTTCTACTTTTTGTTGGAATAAGGACAGATTCTACCACGAGGTCGTCGTGAAGCTTTACTGCATTTTTTATGGTGCCATCGTTGCTTTTTTGAAGATGATCAACCTTAATATGGTTGATAACGAAATTATCATCTAGGTGTTTGCGGGTTTCTTTGGAAATATTGGTCATATCATCAAAACTGTGAATTCCCTTACTCCATAACCAGTCATATACCTGTGTTCCCCGAAAAGCTTTGTCTCCAATGCTCTCGAAAAAACTTCGCAATTCTTCTTTTGAGAGTGCCCGAATATCTTTTTTTTCTGAAACCATCGTGCAAAATTACTGTATTTTAAAGAAAAAAGCCTCTTTTCCTTTTCAGAATAGAGGCTTAATCTAATTAGATAAAATAATGTCTTATTTATTAATAATAACTTTTTTGGTTATAGCGTTTTTGCTGTCCTCATCAATTAAGTGAAGAAAATAAACACCATCGGCTAGATTAGACACATTGATAGTGTTCATAGTGTTTGATAATGACCCTGAATGGATACGTTGACCCACAACGTTTAAAAATTGAAATGACAGGTGTGGGTATCTATTATTCATAACTGTAATGGTTGAGCTTGCAGGATTGGGGTAGATTTTAAGATCTCCCGTAAGTTCAAAATCTGGAATATTCAATAGATTTTGAAGTGTTTCCACTGTGGTATGCCCAGAATTGGTAGGGTCTAGCCATTCCTTAAGTCGGGCTTGTTGTGTTGTCCCATAATTCCAGGAAATACCAAACCTACCGTAAATATCGTAATCCCCATTGTTTTCCAAACCGTTGCAGGCAGACTGCCCTGCGTAAAGCTGCCCAATTATTCTTCCGTTTTCGTCAAAAAGTGGCGAACCCGATGAGCCGCTCTCTGTAGTGCCTATTTCCCACCCATTTCCGGTTCCATGATTTCCCCCACCAATTAACCAAACTTGCGTACCATTAGCATCCACTTTTTCGGCACCGGAATCATCACGGCAAATTTTCATAATATCTCCATTGGGGTGATGAATACCAACCTCAAACAAGGGGTCATTGTCAGAGTTATCCCAGCCTGCAAATGCAACATCCCATGATTCTGGTATTTTATCAAAAAGCTCAACAAGCGCAAAATCACTTTTAGCATTGTTTGCCCTTAATTCTGCCCCGCTGATAGTAAAGTTTGTTTGCAAATCACCACTTTCGTCGCCAGTTCCACATACAGGAGTGGGACTTACCCAGTTAAACCGAATAGACCAAAGTGAAGGATTGCTGTTTTCAAGACAGTGGTTGGCTGTTAAAAGATATGGGGTTTTATCATTTCTTGTATTGTTTATCAAAGCAGCAGAACAGAGATAACCATTTCCTAAGTTTAAAAGTGAAACTGCTTTTTTCACCAAATCCTTCTTAGTGTCAAAATCACTTCCAACTGGACAGTTTACATCATAGTTACATTCTCCTGAATCGTTCAGGCCACGGTTGTCTTCAAGAAGAGCATTTACCCTACCCATTCTATATCCGTGAATAACACTATTTATCTGGAGACGTGCTACATTCTGGGTATTTGGTGGTTGATAATATTCAATCCAAATAATATCGCCATCAACAAACCAAGTGCCCAATTGCCCATTAACCCTGTTCTGATTGTTATTATAAGTACGGGTAACGTCGGTTCGCTGCTGATTGTAAAGTTGAACTTTTGAGCCGTGTGGCAAATAAAAATCACTGAAATTAATACTAAGATTTAATGCTCCAGTTGATTGGATGGTAGCCTGCCATATTTTAGCTCCATCTGGAAGCGTGGTCCACAAACCTTCCTGTTCCATATTAATATTTACGGGAATCTCAATTCCATAACGCCAAGGCATGCTTTTATCAAGATCATTAATGCTATCCTCCCGTACAATCATTTCCAAATTTAGTGGGGGAAGGCGAATGACTTCTGGTTGCTGTTGTAAATTTAGATCCCAACTTTCAGGCAAATCATCACCAGCGCCTTGCGAGAAGGCAACAAAAAAGAAAAGTGTAAAAATGAAGAAAAGTATTGTTTTTTTCATTCAACTTGCTGGTTAGTTTACAAAAGGAAGACTAAGGTATATTATTATTTTGACATTTGAAAACCAAATGCTTATAAAATAAGGAATCCCGATACGCATCGGGATTCTTAACAATATTATATCGAAAAAAATATTAGATTATCAACATAGCATCGCCATAGGTATAAAATCTATATTTTTCCTTAATGGCCTCTGCATAGGCTTCCTTAATAAAATCATGTCCTGCAAATGCCGAAACCATCATTAATAAAGTAGATTTTGGGGTATGGAAATTTGTAACCATGGCATTGGCAATGCTGAAATCATAAGGTGGGAAAATAAATTTGTTTGTCCACCCTTTGTAAGGATTTAAGGTGTGATTTGAAGAAACGGAACTTTCCAAAGCACGCATAGCGGTTGTTCCTACGGCGCAAACTCTCTTTTTCTTTTGAATACCAGCATTAATTATATTGACTGCCTGCTGGTCTATTTCCATCTCCTCAGAATCCATCTTGTGTTTTGAAAGATCTTCCACCTCTACAGAGCTGAAAGTTCCCAAGCCTACGTGAAGCGTTACTTCGGCAACATTTACTCCTTTAATCTCAAGACGTTTTAAAAGATGTTTTGAAAAGTGAAGTCCAGCAGTGGGTGCCGCAACGGCTCCTTCATTTTTGGCAAAAATAGTTTGGTAACGCTCCGCATCTTCTGGCTCTACTTCTCTTTTTATATACTTTGGAAGGGGCGTTTCACCCAATTCCGTCAATTTATTTCTGAACTCTTCATAAGACCCATCAAATAGAAAGCGTAATGTTCTTCCGCGTGAAGTTGTATTGTCTATAACCTCTGCCACAAGGGTTTCGTCATCGCCAAAATACAGCTTGTTTCCAATTCTTATTTTTCGGGCCGGATCTACCAAAACATCCCACAAACGTGTTTCGGAATTTAATTCCCTTAACAGAAAAACTTCAATACGGGCACCGGTTTTCTCCTTATTTCCGAATAAACGTGCCGGAAAAACTTTTGTGTTATTGGTTACCAAAACATCATCTTCATCAAAATAATCAATCAGGTCTTTGAACATTTTGTGTTCAATGGTTTTATTTTTTCTATCCAATACCATCAAGCGAGCTTCGTCACGGTTTGGCGCTGGATATTCTGCCAATAATTCTTCAGGAAGGTTAAAGTTGAAGTTTGAAAGTTTCATTCCCATAATGCGTCGTTTCTTTAAAATTTAAAATGCCCCTTTCAAGGCTTTGGTTTACAAGGGCGCAAATATACAACCTCAAGACAGGCGTTGTCAAGTAAATGACGGTTTATTATTTTTAAATGTTTGACGCAAGGGGTTCGTAGTTAAAAAAATGAAGCAAAAGCGGTTAATTTTCGCTATCATCAAAAACACATGTAATACCCGCTTTTTCCATATCTTCCCAAAATTTTGGATACGATTTTGAAACTACTCCGGCGTTGTTGATTCTAATTTCTGTTTTAAGGGCAAGCGGTGCAAAGGCCATTGCCATTCTGTGGTCTTGGTAGGTTTCCACAGCAATTCCCTTATTAATTTTTTGCCTTTTTTCAAGATTCAAGGAGTTCTCATCAATATGAACGGAAGCTCCTAATTTTTCCAATTCTGTTTTTAAAGCCAAAAGCCTGTCCGTTTCCTTAATTTTTAAAGTATGTAATCCCGTCAAACTACAGCCTATGCCCAAACCAAAGCAACTTACTGCAATGGTTTGTGCCAAATCTGGCGTATTGGTAAGATCGAGAAGTAATGAATCAGGCAATTGAATGGATTTTTTTGAAAGTGAAATGGTTTTTTCAGAAGTATTAAAAATCGTTTCTACACCCAATAAATTATATAGCTTCGCTAATGCTGCATCGCCCTGTAAACTTTCTTCTGAAAAACTGCCAAGTGTTACTTGAAGGTTTTCAGAAAGCGCCACCAAACTGTAAAAGTAGGATGCCGAGCTCCAATCAGATTCCACATTCATCCGCACGTCTTCAATATTTTTAGCAGAAGAAACTTCAATAGAATTTCCAGAGAAATTTCCAGTAACTCCAATTTTTTTTAAAAGCTGGAGTGTCATTTCTATATACGGAAGTGAAGTGGTTTTGCCTTCCAATGAAATTTTCAAGCCTGCGGGAAGCATCGGAGCGATCAACATTAAAGCAGATATATATTGACTACTCACCTCAGACTTGATTGTCACTTCATTCTCCTGAAGATTTTTACCCTTTATCTTTAAAGGAGGGAAACCTTCATTTTGAACATATTCAATATCTGCACCTAATTTTCTAAGTGCATTGACCAAAATTTCTATGGGGCGCTCCTGCATTCGCTGGCTTCCGGTGAGCAACACATCGGCTCCTTTTTTTGCAGCGAAATAAGCAGTTAAAAAGCGCATTGCTGTACCGGCGTGGTGAACATTTACAGTTCCTTCTAGAACCTTTATCCCTTTTTTTAAAACAGTAGTATCATCACTGTCTGAAAGATTTTCAATAGCAATATTTGGAAATTCCGCTTGCAGAACAAGCAAACGATTCGATTCGCTTTTCGAACCGCAGATATTGATTTTAATATTTTCTGAAGGGAGCGATACGTTTTTTAGTTTGGCGTTCATCGTCCAGAATCATTTTGTTTGAGCTTTGCTCTAAACTTTCCGAAAGTGACAAAAAAACCATAAACAAAACCTGCCAAAATAAGAGTGAGTATAAACATTACAGGATCTCTTTCAGTAAAATACGCAATTTCAAAACCTTCAATTGCCCACTTAATCAACGTGAACAATATTGCGAAAGCCGCTGCTAGCGAAAACACCGATTTCCAGAAACCTTTTGTACTTATAACTTTTTTGAACATTTATTTGAGTTTTTCATTGCTATGGTGCCTATCATGGTCGCGTTTGGTTTTTAGTTCCAATTTTTTTTGAAATGCCTTTTCAAGATCAACCCCAGTTTGATTGGCCAAACAAAGTACCACAAAAATAACATCGGCAAGCTCTTCGGCTAAATCTTTGTGTTTATCACTTTCTTTTTCGCTCTGTTCGCCATAACGGCGGGCAATAATACGTGCCACCTCGCCTACTTCTTCGGTGAGTTGAGCCATATTTGTTAGCTCATTGAAATAGCGCACACCGTGCTGCTTTATCCACTCGTCTACTGCCTGTTGTGCGTTTTTAATATCCATTATGCCTTTGAAAGTACCACTTTCTCGTTTTCTTTTGCAATTAAAAGTTCATAGAACTTTTTCAAATTTCCGTATTCTTCTGCAGCAATGAAAGATTTATTGATAGAAAGTTCAACTGAAAGTTGCAATTTGTTACCTACCTGCGAAATCAAGTAACGGAAACTGCCAGTATCTTCCCCTAGATTAAACACGGCATTTTCTGGCAGAGACTCTACTTTATACCCTTCAGGCAAATCTATATTTACAATATAACGATCCTTCATAGGAAAGCCAAAATCTATAGGGTATAAACGGGTTTCAGGCTTAAAAGGACTCTCTTTGGCAGCCAAGAATACCATTGGTGAGAAATAAAGTTTTCCAGCCACATCTTCCACGGCATCAACCACTTCAAAATCATATCCTAAAGAAACAGGCTTGCCCAAACTATTGAGGTTTTCAAAACTCAAGTTGGAAAGTTCTGCTTGGTTAGCTTCTTTTTCTACGGCTTTGCGTTGTGCATCTTCATTCAAGCTTTTATACTCATTTCTATATTGAAAAGCATAATTACCAGTAAACCTGTTTTGGGCTTTACCTACCACTTTAAGATCTGGTTTTATTTCAGCGTTTACCATAGCGCTTTTAACCGCTGGAATTTGCGGATTTAATGAGATCCAACTAGAAGCCCCATTTTTTGTTATTAAACGGCCTTTCCAATTCATTATACTGGTTCTTAAAACACCTATTTCCGCATCTTTATTGGTTGCGTCAAGAAGTACGACACCTTGCGGAAGCTCCACGGCAGCAATTACATAATTAAATCCGTTACGTGTAGGAAACAGGGGCATACCATGATCTTTGGTACTCACCAATACAGGATTGGCAGTAAGGTTGGCTTTTCGCAACATAGCAATAAGCATTAAATTGATATCGGCCACATTACCAGATCCTTTTTTATAAGCTTCCCTTACCCCTTCATTGGTATAATAACCCAGATAGTTATTCCAGGTCATTTTGTTCAATAAAAAAGAGAAGATTTTACCAACTTTTTCTTCGGGATTGCTTACTCCGCTTAATAGATTGTTTAAGTCATTTTCGAAATAATTATCTTTTGATAATTCATTTCCGAATGAATCCACTTCGTATATTCCTTTTGAAACATCTTCCCAGGTAGTCGAAAAAGTCTTTTGGGGAGAGCCCGGAAAGTCTACATAACTTAATTCAAATTTTAGTCCAGTTGAGTAATTATCTATATTACCTGCATAAGCTTCCTCCTTTAAGGCCGGTACATCAGATAAATTTATTAAGTAAATATCTTCCTTGTATTTTAAATCTCTTGCACCTCCTTTGTTAATTATATTTCCGTACTTATCATATTCTGTTCGGGCATTTGACAATGCAATAGTCCTATCTCTTCCCTCCGTTTTAACCTTATAAGGTACCCATCCTTTTTGGTGGGTTTTAAAAACGAAATATTCTGGAGAAGCAAAACGAACATCTACATTGTCAACCGGAATGGTCTCCTGAAAGCGGAATTCGTCAATATTGCTAATGAAGGGAGATTTTATACTATACTTATATTCAATTACGCAACCTTCACGTATGTCTGGCATAGTGAACTTTAATTTGTGGACATATTTAGTTGTCTTTTCTTCAAAAATACCATCATTTCTAAGTTTCACTTCCTCAATTTTATCGTTGCCATCCAGATAGTATGTATATCCCCTAAGACCAGAAATTTCATCATTTGAGCCCGAATTGCCTTGATATAGTTCAACCTCTTTTGAAGCCCAATCAAAACCTTTTTTAGTGTAAATTTTTACACGTTCAAAAACATCGGTAACCATATAAAACCCTGAACTTGTTGAAAATTCAAAATTTGTATGGACTTCCCGATACAATATTGCAGCCTCTGCTGTTGGATCAACTGGATGTTCTTTTTGAAGTATTTCTTCTTTGGAAACTTTTCCAAATTTATAATCTTGGGCAAAAGATGCGTTAAAAAAACACAAAACAGCAATTACAGTGAGTAAGGTAGATTTCATGTGGGTTAGGAATTTATTGTACATTTTGTTTTAATAGAATTTTAGTTTTGTCCAATCGAGCAATGGATCGCAAAAAATCACGGAAATTTTCATATTCCGAAGGTGGATATTCACCTTTATTTAGTACCATTTTACGAGTATAGACTAAGTTGTTATCTGAATTTATATTGAAATTAATTTGATATTTCCCGAATTTGGTTTCCAAAATTGTTTCATCGGGAAGTCCATCAATGTCAAAATTTTCGGGCACCTCAACAGTAACCGTATCAATATCAACATACCCATTCCCTATGTAAAGATTTTGTTTGCGGGTATCTATTCGCGGCGGAATGTATTGGTTCTGATTAAAGATATTGGCGCAAAAAAGATAATCGTTACTAACAGGGTTTGCGTAATTTGGGATATTGAGGGTCAGTTCTTCAGTAAATATTACTTCCTGCCTGTTATTATCCAGCTTTATATCTGTGAGTGAAAAGCCATTTATATAATTCCACTTCTTTTTATAATATTGGTCTATGTCTTCTTGTTTTTCTTTTGGAAGCATGTATTTATCATCGTATTGAAGCCCCTTGGAAATACGTTTGAAAGTTGCAGTTACATTTCCATTGGCATCTACCTTCACATTGGCTATACCTTCTTGGATGTTTTCTTCAGTTTCATAAACTTTGGTATGTGCTATTTTGCCCCCCTCGGGTGTTATTATCAGTACATCCCTATCATTGGTAAATTTTCCGATGTATCCATAAGGCGTATCTTGGCTGGTACATTCTAACCAAGTTATCTCATCATTATCTGGTATTCCTAAAATTACATGGTTACCTTGTAAGGATGAAAAATCTTCCATAATATCCCACTTCATCCTATCACCATATACAACGGTATAGTAAGAGGGTACGCCAACAGCATCAAGCAGCGTTTTAGTGTAATTTGTCAATGCCTTACAGTCACCATAACTGAGTTTGTCCACATCTGAGGCCAACATAGGTTTCCACCCGCCGATCCCTATTTGAATACTAATGTAACGTACTTTGTCTTGTACAAACTGATATATTTTTCGAGCCTTACCTTCATTTGTAGTCTCATTGGCAACAAGACTTTTTATACGTGCTAAAGTACCCTCTGGCAAATCACTAACATCTGAAAGCAAACTTTTGTTCATCCAACTTCCAAATTGTTGCCAATCCTTGCCTGAACCCATAGATTCTTTCAGTTTAAAATTATTGAGAGCAACATAAATGTTTGGAAATATCTTGTTCATTAAAGGAGCATGTTCTTCGTACCTAATAGCTTTTAAGTTTGAAGCTGAGAAAACGAGTTCGTCGGGAGTATCTGAGATTGTAATATCAAAACCGTCTAGATTTTGCGGTTTATATTTGGGTTTATTTGCAGGATTGTATTTAATTTTTAATACACTTTTCTGAGTGCTTTCAGCATGTCCATTCAAAGGAAACCAAGGACTTAAAAATGCAGTATCACCCGTTTCAGTTTCACTATCAAAAACAACAATGTAAGGATATGATGTAGGTGTATAATCTAAATAAAATACTCGTGAATCTGCATACATATTACTTCCAGTTCGGCTCACATCCTTGAAATCCTTCTTTTTAAAGTGTTCAATTTCCTTTCCAAAGGCATTGTAAATTCTAACCTCCACATTCTTGACACGTGAATTTGAATCATAATATTCATAAAGCCGTGCATCGCCATCGCCAAGTTTATTCAATATTGCAATAATACGATGTGTTTTCTCCATCATTTTATTGATGTCGGTTACGTCAATTTCAACCAATTCATCAATCAAAACACTATTGGAATATTCTGTTAGTTCTTTTGGGATAGATGCGATGGAATAATCCTTTTGTGAATAAATATGAGCCGTGCAAATAAGAAATGCAAAGCAAAAAATCTTTTTCATCTGTATAGAATAATTTGCAAAAAGGAAGACGGAAGACCCAATTTTATTATTTTCAATGTTTTAGTTACATCGCTGGATAACCTGAATTCAATTTTTTTCGGCAATATATAAAAATTCTGAAAGGTTAAAAAAAAGTTAAAGAATTTATTCTCTTCTTTTTGAATCTATCCAAATTGTCACAGGGCCGTCGTTTATTAAAGAAACATCCATCATAGCTCCGAAGCTCCCAGTTTTTATACTTTTATTTGTTTCATTTTCAAGTTGAAGCACAAATTTTTCGTACATCGGGATAGCCTTTTCAGGTCTTGCGGCATGAATGAACGAAGGTCGGTTTCCTTTTTTTGTATTTGCGTGAAGCGTGAATTGGCTTACGACCAAACAATCACCATTAATGTCCTGTACAGATAAATTCATCGCATCGTTTTCATCTGAAAAAATCCGCAAACGTGCAATTTTCCCCGCCAACCAGTCAATGTCTTCTTGGGTGTCTTCAGTTTCAATTCCCAACAAAATGAGCAATCCTTGGTTTATTTCAGAAAAAATTTCTCCCTCTATCGTTACGGATGCTTTTTTTACTCTTTGGATTAAAACGCGCATTTTGGATTGTTAGATTTTTGGACAGCTAGCTAAAGTAAAGCTACTTTTCATTATAAATATCTTTTCTGAAATGATCCTCTTCGCCTTCCAAAATCTGGAGATAACTTTTGTAGCGGGACCATGCTATTTCTTCATTTTCCAATGCTTCTTTTACAGCGCAGTGCGGCTCCTCCAGATGCAGACAGTTGTTAAACTTGCAGTTTTCTTTTAGTTCGAAAAACTCTGGAAAATAATCGCCAAGTTCTTCTTTATCAATTTCAACTACCCCAAAACCTTTGATGCCGGGAGTGTCTATTATTTGTCCGCCAGAGGAAAGATCAAACATTTCAGCAAAAGTTGTGGTGTGTTGCCCTTGCAAATGTTGCTCTGAAATTTCGGAGGTTTTTAAGGCCAAGCCAGGTTCGATTGCATTGATTAAAGTAGATTTTCCAACCCCGCTGTGGCCAGAAAACATAGTTACTTTATCCTGCATCAATGTTTTAACTTTATCAATATTTTTTCCTGTTATTGCTGAAATTCCAATACACTCATACCCAATTTTTCGATAAAGCGCAGCAAGAAATTTTATCTCCAACAACGCGTCATCATTGTAAGTATCAATTTTATTGAAAAGCAATACAGCTTTAATATGATAGGCTTCAGCAGTTACCAGAAAACGATCTATAAAAGTGGTAAATGTTGGCGGATTATTTAGAGTAATCAACAAAAAGGCAACATCAATATTCGCAGCAATAATATGGGTCTGTTTGGAAAGATTTACGGATTTTCGGATGATGTAGTTTTCGCGCTCATCAATATGTGAGATTACGCCGACAGTTTCATCACCCTTTTTTTCTATTTCAAAATCTACTTGATCCCCTACAGCTACAGGGTTGGTGCTTTTAATGCCCCCAATACGGAATTTGCCCTTTATACGACAATCGTAAAATGTACCGTTTTCAGCTTTTACGCTATACCAGCTTCCAGTAGATTTATATACAAGGCCTTTCATTGCACAAAGTTGCAAAACTTTTCAATCATTAATAACCTTTTTTTGATGATTGATTGATTCTTGGTGAATTGCTTTAAAAATTCGTAAAATAAATTCCTCACTTAACTGGTTTTCTTCGCCCTCCAAAATCATTTTTCCCAAAATTTCGTTCCAACGTTTTGTTTGAAGAATGGCAACGTTGTTCTTCTTTTTCAACATCCCAATATCATCGGCAATTTTCATTCGTTTTCCTAAGGACTCTATCAGTTGATGATCCAATACATCTATCTTGGTTCGCAAAGTATTCAGTTTATTTTTAAACTCAACTGCATCGCCTTCCTGTTTTCGAATTCGCAAATCAATCGTCATTTGTTTTAAACTTGTGGGAGTAATTTGTTGTGCTGCATCGCTCCAGGCGTTATCGGGGTCAAAATGTGTTTCTACCATCAAGCCATCGTAATTTAGGTCCAAAGCAGTTTGGCAAAGGTCAAATATAATATCCCTGCGCCCCGCAATATGTGAAGGATCGAGGATTAAAGGCAAATCTGGAAATTTATTTTGAAGGTCAATGGGTATTTGCCATTCAGGGTTGTTACGGTAGCGTGTTTTTTCATACGTTGAGAATCCACGATGAATTACGCCCAGGTTTTTCACATCACTTTCATAAAAGCGCTCTACAGCACCCAGCCAAAGCGCCAAATCTGGGTTCACGGGATTTTTTATCAAAACAATTTTTTCCGTTCCCTTTAAAGCATCGGCGATTTCCTGCACGATAAATGGCGAAACTGTAGTGCGCGCGCCAACCCAGAGAATATCAACATCGTGTTTTAAGGCCAAATCTACGTGATTGGCATTTGCTACTTCGGTTGCGGTCATTAAGCCAGTTTCCTGTTTTGCTTTTTGAAGCCATTTAAGCCCCAGGGCACCCACCCCCTCAAAATTTCCCGGACGGGTTCTCGGTTTCCAAATTCCTGCACGTAGTACGGTAGTGTCTGTTTCTTTTAATTGATGTGCAATTTTCAATACTTGTTCTTCCGTTTCGGCACTGCACGGCCCAGCGATAACTAGTGGATGGGCAAGCTCCATTTTATTCAGCCAGTTGCGAAGGTTTTTATTGTTTTCCATTTAAAATTGCATTTGAAAATTGAGCTTGGGCATGACTTTCATCTTGTTTGTAAACGCCCAATATTTTTAATTCTTTCACTGTTTTTTTTAGCATTTCCATTACTTCAAAAAATAAATTTTTATCTTCAAAAACCACATCCACAAAAAATGCATACTGCCAAGGTTTGCCAACAATTGGCAACGACTGTATTTTGGTCAGGTTTATGTTGAAAGTAGTCAAAAGATTCAACACATTTCCCAAACTTCCCACATTGTGTTCCAAAACAAATTTAATGGAAGCTTTGTCAGCTCGCCGAATAGTTTGATTCTCTTTTTTGCCCAAAAGTACGAAGCGCGTGTGGTTTTCCTTTATATCTTGGATATTGCTGTCTAAAATTTTGAGACCGAACTTTTCTGCAACTTGCCTTCCCGCAATAGCCGCAACGCCCATTAATTTTTCATCTTTTATTCTTTTTGCTTCGGAAGCTGTGTCCTTTCCTTCAATGACTTTAAACTGTGGCGGAAATTTCTGCAAATAATCCCGACACTGAAGCAACGCAACGGGATGTGAGTGAATCTCCTTTATATCGTGGATGGACTCACTTTCCAAAGCCATTACATACATCTGAATATTTAAAATCGTTTCAGCCAAGATTCCAAAATGGCCAGTATCAATCAATCCGTAATTGGACAAAATAGAGCCCACAATGGTATTTTCAATGGCAATTACTCCGTAATCTGCATTACCATTATTTACGGCGGTTGTTACCTTTTCGAAAGAATCACAATTTAAAATTGTAATTTCCTCATTAGGAAAAAGTTTTTGGACGGCTTGGTGGTGGAACGAACTTTCAATTCCCTGTATCGCGACTTTAAGGCTCATAATTTTAAAATTAGGTTAAAAAAAAATCCCGGAAAATAATTCCGGGACTTTAAATGTTTTTATGGTTCAGTTACCTATACAACAATCCCGGTTCTATCGTTAAAATAGAAAAACCAAAAATTGTTGAAAGTAAAAATTGTGCTCATTGTGTTTTAATAGATTGCTAATGTATAAAATTCTTAACAGCGGAAAAGCCTTTTTTCATTTTTTTATTTGCTTAACTTTGTTCAACTTCTAAAAATATGTCGATACAAGTAGAAAATATTACCAAAACATACGGCGAACAAAAAGCGCTAAACAAAGTTTCATTCACTATTGAAAAAGGTGAAATCGTAGGTTTTCTAGGCCCGAACGGCGCTGGAAAATCCACAATGATGAAAATATTGACTACCTTTCTTCCCGCTACGGAAGGCGTGGCTATCGTGAATGGTTTTGAAATAACCAAGGATGATATTTCCGTAAAAAAAAGCGTGGGCTATCTGCCTGAACACAACCCGCTTTATTTGGATATGTATGTTAGGGAATATCTTCTTTTTAATGCAGGGATTTATGATATTCCGAAATCTGAAGTTGAAAACGTTATTGAACAAACAGGATTACTGCCCGAAGCGAACAAAAAAATAGGCCAACTTTCAAAAGGGTATCGCCAACGCGTTGGGCTTGCAAATGCGCTGTTGCACAACCCGGAAGTCTTAATTTTGGATGAACCGACTACGGGCTTAGACCCAAATCAATTGATTGAAATCCGACAGCTCATAAAAAACGTGGGGAAGGAAAAAACGGTATTGCTTTCCACACACATTATGCAGGAAGTGGAAGCCATTTGCGATCGCGTAATAATTATAAACAAAGGCGAAATTGTGCTCGATAAAAAACTTTCAGATTTAAAAAATAATCAGCAACAGGTTATTGAAGTGGAATTTGATTATCGCGTGGAAGAAGTGGCACTTCAGCAGCTTCCGAAGATTCAAAAAGTTGAAAACTCCATTGGTTTTGTGTATCAGCTTTACTTTGAAACCGAGCAGGATATGCGCGGAAAAGTGTTTGATTTTGCACACGATAATGGCTTAAAGATTCTTCAGCTACACCAAAAAAACACTACGCTAGAAAAATTGTTTTCGGAATTGACTATTCAAAAATAAGCTTGCCGCGATAGAGCTCTTCAACCTCAACGATTGAAGGTCTGTTTTTGGAAATAACATTTCCCAAACTCACAATCTTGCCGCGAATGGCCAGTTGTGGATTTACTATCATTTCACCTGTACTTCGATGATAAACATATAGATTTTGTACGGTTAAATTTTCAGCAAAAATTCGGCAATCGCCCGCGTACAGACCAAAATTGGTGTTTGTTGCACTTCCCTTTAAATAAAATTTGGATAGTCCGTTTGCCACAACACTTAAACTCTGTACTTCTAAATTCAATTTAAAATCACCGTCAATGTGGTATTGATCCTCGTTTTCCTGATCTTCAGATAAAAGTGTTAATGACGGATAGCGAAGCACACCTATACTTTCAATGGCATAACCCGTACTGCTTCTTATTTCAGAAATATTAGGAGATGTTATGTAAATTTTTGTAAGCTCATAATCGCGGACCAAATTGCAACTATTATTATTGTGAATTTCAAGCATTCCGTCGGTTACCGAAACCTCAACATCGTTCATTAAATTTTCGCCAGTTTCAATAATTACTTTTTGAACATCACCCTGCTGGATGAATACTTTGGTACGTTCCCAAACCAATATTTTGGTAAATGAAGGTACCATAACTTCTTTCTGTACAATATCTCCGGATGTCTGAATACAGTTCCAGCCCGAATCTGAACTACATCCAGCAAAAAACAAAATCAATAAAGCGTAAACTAAATTCTTCATATTTATTATTTCTGAAAATTTCAGAATTTTACAATCGGTAACCAACGCCAAATTCCACAGCTTCGGCCTTCGCCCAATGCGCGTGAACGGTTACCGCGGCAAAGACCTTATCACTGAAAAAATATCTTTTCAACCCCAAACGGTTATAAACTCGGTTTTCAAATTCATAGGGCCAATATACATAATACCCTAACTGCGAAACAAAGGCCACTTTATTGAAACGCCATTCGTGACCCACAAAAACCCCAACCCGCTTGTAATCTTCATCACCAGAAAGACCGTCTTCAGGGTAAGCGATAGAGCGATAATTGATCAATTCCTTTAAAAAAGTTGAAAAGAAAACATCTACCCCAGCGGTAAATGTGCTTTTATAGTTTATGCGTTTATCGGCAAAAACAGAAGCTACATAAAAGGGTTCCTGCCCGAGCCCAACCACATCACTTTCATTAACGCCAGTCCGAAAGGCAAAATTGAACTTTACACGCTCAGCGTGTGTTCTGCTAAGCGAATCTTCTTTTTTGATATACTCTGGAAACTCTTTATAATCCAATTGATAGCTAACTCCTGCATTCAGCGCAAAAGTGTTTGTACTATTGTTTGGCGCTTTAAAATTGGCATTGCTATAATGAATAATTGTAAATCCAGCATGAAAACCAAGCCCCTTCCATATATTCTCGCGAACAAAATTTCCTTTTAAAAGGGTTGTGCTTAAAAGTTGTGTGCCGTATGCGTTATTATTGAAATTGGATTGGGTATCAAAAGGGTTTCCTGAATAGGCGATTCCCTGACCTACCCGGAGCATAAAATGTCTGTTTAAAAAATACCAGTTTATATGCCCATAAGCGCCTACAATATCACCCAAATATTCGTTATGCATACTCTGATAGGCAACCGTAAAACCCCAATCTGGGTAATTATAGCGACGTTCCCATTCATTAAACCCATAACTTTTTCGGTTATAGGAGAGAACGAAACCAGTGGGATGCCCAGTAATTAAGTGTTCGATATCTGGATTGTGTTCCAGAATGCTTCCATAGAAAAAATCTGCTTCCAAAGAAACGGGCTTCAGTTCTTTTTCCTGCGAAAAAAGCGGAATACTCATGATTAAAGCTGAGAATACGGAAAGAAAGTACTTCATATTTTTTTCAACGCCCGTAAAGATAAACTAATCTTTAAATAATAGCCTGCCCGTGAATAATTCTTTTACATCTACCAATGGCGGGCGGTTGTAGCTAACAATATCGCCCGTTGCCACGATTTTTCCAACGATACTTTGTTGCGGGTTTACAATCATTTTGTTTGCACTTCGCTGAAAAACAGTAAGTTCATTTATTATAAAATCCTTTCCCTCAAAGCGTGGCATTTCATCCGCAAAACTTAGAATGGCCTCTTCAGAATTGCCCGATATGTAAAAAATACTTTGTCCGTTTGCACTTACGCGAAATTTTTCACAAATAATATTCAAATAAAAATCGCCACTTTTTCTAATTGTTTCTGGTCCCGCTGAGCTATTGCTAACCAAGGTCAGATTTGGAAAGTTTAAAGTTCCTTCCCCAATCACATCATAAGCCGAGCTATTCCTGATTTCAGTAATGTTTGGAACGGTTACAAATACTTTCGTAATTCCATAATCTCGCACCAAATTACAGTCATTATTATCTTTAACCACCAAAGTATTTTCTTCAACACTTACGGAAATATCACTCAAAAGGTTTTCACCGGTTTCAAGTTTTACTTCTTGCGTTTCTCCTTGTTTAAGATAGAGCGTGACATCATCCTCAATCCTGATTTTCGAAAATTCGGAAACAACATATTCCTTGGAAACCGTACTTCCAGCAGTTTGAACGCAATCCCAACTCTTGTCGGAATCGCATGAAAACAACAAAAACATGAGCCCAATAAAAAGAAACTTCTTCATAATCTATATTCTAATTCCGACGCCAAATTCCACGCCTTCCACTTTTGCACCGTGTGATTTTAAGGTGATGGCACTAAAAAGTTTTTCGGAAAAATAATATTTCAGACCAACCCGAAAATAAGTCCTTCCCTCAAAATCGTATGGATAATAAACATAATAACCAACCTGTGAAACGATAGCCAATTTATTAATATGAAGTTCGTGTCCTGCAAAAACCCCGACTCGCTTAAAATCCTCATCGCCTTCCACGCCCATATTCGGAAAAGCAATGGAAAGATATTCTATTTCCTTTTTCAGAAATGGCAGATAGAAAAAATCAGCCCCCAACTGAAGCGTACTTTTATAACTCACTCGCTTATCCGCAAAGGCCGAAACCACAAAAAACGGGTGCTGGCCAAGGTTTAAATAATCACTTTCGTTCAAACCGCCGCGAAGCACAAAGTTGTACTTTATGGGTTCTGTAATTTTATTGGGAAGGGAATCGGAAATGTATTCAGGATTTCTTTCATCAGTAACAGCATATTGCACTCCTATATTTACCGTAAATGCATTCGTACTCGAATTTGGCGCCTTAAAATTTCCGTTGGAATAATGCACCAAAGCAATCCCTGCCTGTACTCCAAAATTCTTAAAAAGGTTTTGTTTGTTGTAATTCAGCATTAAATAGGTTGAACTCAACAAACGGGTTCCGTATGCATTGTTTTTAAAATTGGTTTCCAAATCAAAAGGATTGGTGTTGTAAGCGACCCCCTGCCCTATTCGGAAGAAGAGATTCCGCTTTAAAAAGTAAAAATTGAAATGACCGTACAGACCATAATTTTGTCCCAGCACATCATAATTTGCGTTTTGATGCACAAATGAAAAACCCCAATCGGGGTAATTGTATTCCTGTTGCCAACGTTCGTTTCCATAAGTTTTTCGGTTGAACCCGAGAATGAAACCATAGGGATGTGCTTTCACTAAATGTGAAATATCCTTATTGTGCCGAAGTATAGTTCCGTAGAAATAATTAGCGTCCACAAAGAAATCCTTGTTTTTTTCTTGCGAAAAAATCAAAGAAGTGGTGAAAAGAAATACTAAAAGTGCAATCCGGGACATCGCCGCAAAATAAAGCAATCTTAAAATACCTGCGAAGCAATTTCCTTAATATTGCTGCTTTTTCCCATAGAATAATAATGAAGAAAGGGCACGCCCGCTTTTACCAGTTCCTTGCTTTGCTTTACGCACCAATCAATCCCAATCTGCCGAACGGCTTTGTTATCCTTTGCTTTAACCACTTCCATTACCAAAGCATCGGGTAAATCAACTTTAAAGCGATGTGGAATTAAATTGAGATGCGATTTCACAGCAATGGGTTTTAGGCCGGGAATAATAGGAACGGTAATACCCTCCGCCCTGCATTTTTCCACAAATTTGAAATACTTTTCATTGTCGAAAAACATCTGTGTCACTATATATTCCGCACCATTCTTAATTTTCTTTTTTAGGAAATGGATATCGCTTTCGCTGCTAGGAGCTTCCATATGCTTTTCGGGATAACCCGCAACTCCCACGCAGAAGTCGGTTGGAAAAGTATGCTGAAGCTCGTCATCCAAATAGGTTCCTTTATTTAGTGCATTTATTTGCGAAACCAGATCACAGGCATATTTATGGCCGTTTTTTTCAGGTGTAAAATAGGTTTCACTTTTTACCGCATCGCCCCGTAGCGCCATAACATTGTCGATCCCCAAAAACTGAAGATCGATCAAAAAATTCTCGGTTTCTTCTTTAGTGAAACCTCCACAAAGAATGTGTGGTACGGCATCCACATCATATTTGTTTTGAATTGCGGCACAAATTCCCACCGTTCCAGGACGTTTACGAACTATTTTCTTTTCAATCAAGCCATTTTTTAATTCCTTAAAAACGTATTCCTCGCGGTGATAGGTAACATTTATGTAAGGTGGTTTAAACTCCATCAAAGGGTCAATATTTTCAAATATGGAATGGATATTTTCGCCCTTTAAAGGCGGTAAAATCTCAAACGAAAATTGTGTTTTCCCCTTTCCGTTTTCTATGTGTTCGGTTACTTTCATAGTCATGCCCGCGAAGGCGGTTATCTTTTTATAATTAATCCGCTAAGTTTGTTTTAAGCCAGTTTGTGGCTTCTTCTAAATTCATATTTTTTCGTTTTGCGAAATCTTCCACTTGATCTTCCTTTATTTTTCCAAGTCCGAAATAACGCGCTTCGGGGTTCGCAAAATAATAGCCCGAAACCGAAGCCGCAGGCCACATTGCCAAACTTTCGGTAAGTTCAACGCCAATGTTTTCTTTTACTTTTAAAACTTCCCAAATAGTCAATTTCTCCAAATGGTCGGGACAAGCGGGATAGCCCGGCGCGGGACGAATGCCTTTATATTTTTCTGAAATTAAATCTTCATTGGAAAGATTTTCTTCGGAAGCGTAACCCCAATATTCCGTGCGCACTTTTTTGTGAAGATATTCCGCAAAGGCCTCTGCCAAACGGTCTGCCAAAGCTTTTACCATTATGGCATTGTAATCGTCGTGCTCATTCTCATATTTTGAAGCCAATTCCGCAGTACCAAAACCCGTACTTACACAGAAACAGCCGATATAATCCTGAATTCCGGTTTCCTTTGGCGCAATAAAATCGGCTAAGGCAAGATTCGGTTTTCCAGTGGCTTTTTGTGATTGTTGGCGAAGTGTTCGGAAAAAATAATTTTGAATTCTGAATTCTGAATTTTGAATTGTTATATCATCATCATTTACAGTATTCGCCTCAAAAATTCCAAAGACCGCACGCGCTTCCAAAAGTTTTTCTGAAATGATTTTGTCGAGCATTTTTTGGGCATCAGCGAATAATTCGGTTGCTTGCTTGCCTACAATTTCATCCTTCAAAATATTTGGATACTTTCCGTGAAGTTCCCAACTTCGGAAAAAGGGTGTCCAATCGATATATTCTTTTAAAATACTCAAATCGAAATCATTTAAAACCTGCACCCCCAACTGATTCGGTTTTTTTATTTCTGAAGTGTTCCAATCAATTTGAAATTTATTTTTTCGTGCTTCGGAAATGGACAAATAAGTTTTTACTTTTTGACGTTTTAGAAAATCCTTTCTGAATATGTCGTATTCTTTTTTAAGATTAAATTTATATAAATCCGAAGTTTCCTTTTTCAACAAATCGCCTACAACTGTTACCGCCCGGGAAGCATCGTTTATATGCACCACAGCACATTCGTATTCGGGGTCAATTTTAACAGCCGTGTGTGCTTTACTAGTTGTGGCACCACCAATCAATAAAGGAACCTTGAAATTTTGGCGTTGCATTTCCTTGGCCAAAAAGACCATTTCATCCAAAGAGGGTGTTATCAAACCACTCAAGCCAATTGCATCCACATTTTCTTCCTTCGCCGTTGCTATTATTTTTTCTGGCGGAACCATAACACCTAAATCGATAATTTCATAATTGTTGCAGGCCAAAACAACGCCTACAATATTTTTCCCAATGTCATGAACGTCGCCCTTAACAGTGGCCATCAACACTTTCCCTGCATTTTTGGAATCTCCAATTTGTGGGTTTTTAAGTTTTTCTTCTTCGATGTATGGAAGCAAGTACGCTACTGCTTTTTTCATCACTCGCGCAGATTTCACCACTTGTGGCAAAAACATTTTTCCGCTTCCGAAAAGGTCACCAACCACGTTCATCCCAGTCATTAAATGACCCTCGATGACTTCAATGGGTTTTGACACGCTTTGACGCGCTTTCTCGATATCTTCTAAAATAAATTCATCAATTCCTTTTACCAACGCTCTCGTAATACGGTCTTGCAAAGGCTCTGAACGCCACGACAAATCAATTTTACTTTCCTTTGCCGTTCCTTTTACGGTTTCGGCAAAATCGAGCAAACGTTCCGTAGCATCATCGCGACGGTCGAGCATTACGTCTTCCACACGTTCCAAAAGATCTTTCGGAATATTATCGTAAACCTCCAACATCGCCGGATTTACAATCCCAATGTTCATTCCCGCTTTAATGGCGTGGTACAAAAACACGGAATGCATCGCCTCCCGAACGGGATCATTCCCACGGAAACTAAAGGAAACATTGCTCACACCTCCGCTCACGCTCACGTGCGGCAAATTTTCACGAACCCAGCGCGTAGCCTCGATAAAATCTACAGCGTTTTTTCTGTGCTCATCCATTCCCGTTGCCACGGGGAAAATATTCAAATCGAAAATGATGTCTTCGGGAGCGAATTTTACCTGATTCACCAAAATATCATAGGAGCGTTTGGCGATTTCAATTCTTCTTTCGTAATTGTCAGCTTGGCCCACTTCATCAAAAGCCATTACGATTACCGCGGCACCGTAGCGTTTTATGAGTTTTGCGTGATGGATAAATTCTGCTTCGCCTTCTTTTAAACTTATAGAATTCACAACGCATTTCCCTTGAACAACCTGCAATCCAGCTTCGATAATTTCCCACTTACTGCTGTCAATCATTATTGGAACGCGTGAAATATCGGGCTCTGCGACAACAAGGTTTAAGAATTTCACCATTGCCTCTTTGCCATCGATCAAACCATCGTCCATATTCACGTCGATGATCTGCGCGCCGTTTTCCACTTGTTCGCGGGCAACGGAAAGAGCTTCCTCAAAATCACCTTCTTTAATCAATCGAAGGAATTTCTTTGAACCTGCCACATTAGTGCGTTCCCCCACGTTTATGAAATTGCTTTCGGGAGTGATTATAAGAGGCTCGAGACCGCTAAGTTTTAGGTATTTTTTATTTTCTGTTTTCATTTTTTATTATCCTTTGCGTCCTCTGTGTCTTTGTGTTTTATTTTTTCACCACGGAGGCACAGAGAGCACTGAGGGCACAGAGATTAAAATGGCAGATTTTTTAAATCCACATTTCCGCCAGAAATGATAATTCCTATTTTTCTATTTTTAAAGCGTTCTTTTTCCCGGAGCAAAGCTGCAAAAGCTACAGCGCTACTAGGTTCGACAATAATTTTCATCCGTTCCCAAATGAGTTTCATTGCTGAAATGATTTCGGTTTCTTCAACGCATATTATTTCTGAAACGAATTCCTTTATTATTGGGAAATTGACATCGCCCAGAAAGGTTTTAAGTCCGTCGGCGATTGTATTTGTGTTTTCGTTGAATTCTATTTTCCCGCTTTTTAAACTTCGAAAAGCGTCGTCAACCTCAAACGGTTCGCCGCCGATTGTTTTGCAATTTTTTCCAAAATAATTAACCGAAAGTGATGTTCCGGCAATCAATCCGCCACCGCCAACGGGTGTGAAAACATAATCCAAATCGAGGTGTGATTGAAGCAATTCCGCGGCGGAAGTTGCGTTTCCAAGAATTACATTTCTATCGTTTGAAGGATGGATAAATGTTGCACCCGTTTCTTTCTGAATCCGTTCAGCCTCAGTTTCACGCGCAATTGGGGTTGATTCGGATTCTGTGATAATTCCGCCGTAACCTTTAACCGCTTCTTTTTTTACTTGTGGTGCATTTTCGGGCATCACGATGTAGGCTTTCACGCCCAAATTCTTCGCTGCCAATGAGAGTGCCTGTGCAAAATTTCCGGAAGAATGCGTTACAACTCCAGCTTTTTTCTGCGCTTCGGAAAGTTGAAGAATTGCATTGGTAGCGCCCCGTATTTTGAAAGCTCCCATCCTTTGGAAATTCTCACATTTGAAGAAAACCTCTGCGCCGGCAAGTTCATTTATATAAGAAGATTTTAAAACAGGGGTGTTGTGAACATACGTTTTAACGAACTCACAAGCCGCTTCAACTTCTTGTTTTGTGGGTATCATACAGCAAGGTTTTCAGATTTAAAAACGGGACGTGGCTCGTATTGCGAAGCGATTTCGGCAATGGCTTTTATGTGTTCTGGTGTGGTGCCGCAGCAACCGCCTATGATGTTTACCAATTGTTTGTCCAAATATTCCTTCACCTGCTCCGCCATTTGTGACGGACTTTCATCATATTCTCCAAATGCGTTTGGCAAACCAGCATTTGGATAGGCGCTCACGGCAAGCTTGGTGCGGTTTGCAATCACTTCAAGATGGGGCGTGAGCTGTTTGGCGCCCAAGGCACAGTTGAAACCTACGCTCAAAAGTGGAATATGCGAAATTGAAATCAAGAACGCCTCTGCCGTTTGGCCGGAAAGCGTGCGTCCGGAAGCATCGGTAATAGTTCCACTTATCATTATTGGGATGTCGAGATTTAGTTCTTCTTTTATTTCATCAATTGCGAAAAGTGCTGCTTTTGCATTCAATGTATCAAAAATGGTTTCAACTAAAAGCAAATCCACACCGCCATCAATCAAGGCTTCGGCCTGCTGTTTGTAAGCAACGCGCAATTGTTCAAAAGAAATTGCCCGAAACCCGGGATCGTTTACATCGGGACTCATACTTGCCGTTTTGTTTGTCGGGCCTATGGCTCCTGCTACGAAACGTGGTTTGTTCGGTTCCTTTTCGGTGAATTCCTCGGCGACTTTTTTTGCAATTTTGGCGGATTCGTAATTTAATTCATACACCAAATCCTGCATATCGTAATCTGCCATGGCGATAGTGGTGCTGGAAAATGTATTGGTTTCAACAATATCAGCACCTGCTGCAAAATATTTTGAATGTATTTCAGCAATGGCTTGTGGTTGGGTGATGGAAAGTAAATCATTATTCCCTTGCACCGATTTATGGAAGTTTTTGAAACGTTCGCCACGAAAATCCGCTTCCGAAAACTTATAGCGCTGCAGCATCGTGCCCATTGCGCCGTCGAGGATTAGGGTTCGGTTTTGAAGTGCTTGTTGTATTTTATTCATTTCCTAATTTTTAATTAAAGCTCAAATTTGCGTGAGGGATTGAGGCTTTGTCTGAGCTCTTTATTTTTTTGAAAATAAAAATAAAAGCGAGTGCCGAAAGCCCGACCCGAAGGGGCACGCCATAAACATCCCCCTAACCCCCTTCGAAGGGGGAACAAAAAAATATCAAGAAAAGGTGAAGGAAAAACCTGTTTTGTGTTATCTATCTCCGCAAAAACGGAAGTAGAATGTAGCACCTTCATTCTGGCGAAAGGGTTGCTAAGGCGTCAAAGGGTCTATTCCCTCGGCCTTTCTTGATAACTTTTAACTATGAATATGAACTGATACAAAGTAACATTATAAAGTTTACAATACAAAATTTCTTTTGGCTATACTGAAGGACAAAAGACCGCTTCGCTAAAGGACGAAAGACCGCTGCGCTAAAGGACGAAAAGGAATTTTTCCTTTTGTCGTTTCTTCCTTTTATCTTTTTGTCCTTTTGTCTTTTCCCTCATTCAATCGCTTTCCCATTAAGCACAATGCTGTACGTAATTTTTACCGATGCTTCCAGCGTGATGGAAACGGAACAGTATTTTTCAAAGCTAAGTTGGGCGGCGCGGATGGCTTTTGCCTCGTCAATCTTACCTTCCAAAAAAATGGTTACGTGCATGGACTCGAAGGGTTTTGCATCGCGCACTTCCTTTCGCTGGCCTTCCACCTCTATTTTATAGGACGTGATTTCCTGCCGCTGTTTCTTTAAAATCATTACAATATCTATCGCATTGCAACCGCCAACACCCATCAACAAAAGTTCCATTGGGCTTGCGCCTTTTGAGGGTTCGTCGGTTTTGTTATCGATTAAAACCGGAACGCCGGAAGCGCCTTTGGCTTCAAAAAGATAGTTGTCGTTTATTCTGTTTAGTGAAACTTTCATCGTTTATACTTTGTTTATTGTTTAATTAAATAGTGACATAGGACTGTAAGACATAAGACGTAGGACTAAATTATTTAAAACTTTTTTGTCTTATGTCTTACAGCGCAGCGGTCTTAAATCTTGTGTATTTTTTAATCTTTATCGCTTATCCGTAAAATATCCCCGAAAACGCCTCGTGCCGTAACCGCTGCCCCTGCTCCAGCACCTTGAATTACAATTGGATTATCGCCATAACTTTCGGTATAAATTTCAAAAATTGAATCGCTGCCTTTTAGTGCTCCAAGCATACAATTTTTGGGAACCGACACCAAACTCACATCCAAAAGCGCGCCCGTTTCCTTTGATAAATCACCGTGCAAATCGGCAACATAACGAAAAACGGAATCTTTCGATTGATTCTTCTTTTTGATTTGAAAGGGAATGTCCAATTCGTTCAATCGCTCCAAAAACTCTTCTTTTGAAACCTTTCGCAAATCCTTTGGAATCAGGTTTTGAATAGAAATATCTGCAAATTCGTTGTGTAAATCCAATTCACGAGCCAAGATAAGTAATTTCCTTCCAACGTCATTGCCGCAAAGGTCTTCGCGTGGGTCTGGTTCTGTAAATCCTTTGTCGATTGCAGATTTTAAAACCGAACTGAATGATCTGCTTTCTTCCGAAAAAGTATTGAAAATATAACTCAACGACCCCGAAAACACGCCACGGATTCGCGTGATGTTTTCACCTGAAAGATGCAAGAGTTTTATGGTATCGATCAAGGGAAGTCCTGCCCCTACGTTGGTTTCATACAAATACTCACGCTTTTTTGAAGTGAGTTTTTGGCGAAGCTCCTTATAAAAATTTAAATCCAATGTATTTGCGATTTTATTCGAGGAAACCAAGTGGAAACCGTTTTCAACAAAGGCTGAATACTTTTGAACAAAGCCCGAATCAGCCGTATTATCAACTAAAATCAGATTTTGTAGATTGTTTTTCTTTGCGAAGGAAATCACTTCTTCGGGATTATAATCTTTACCCGATTCAATTTTTTCTTCAATCCAGTTTTTGCTCAACCCATTTTGTTGAAGTAAAAGGGTTTTTGAATTTGCGATTGCGAAAATATTCAGCTCCAAATCGCGTCTTCGAGAGATTTCCTCTTTCGAAGAAATGATTTGGTTTACCAAATGGCTGCCCACATTTCCGTGTCCGAAAATGGCGATGTTTATTTTTTTCTTTTTAATCTTTTCTAGATTTATCAATTGTTCCAAAGGAAGTTCTATTGTTGCTGCACTCATCTTTTTTCGGTTTAATAGGTTAGAATTTCTTTTGAATTTTCAATGGTTTTGAAGGCCTCCGAAAGATCGTTGATCAAATCTTCCGCATCTTCAATTCCGCAAGAAAGGCGGATTAGCGAATCGTTGATTCCTGCATTCAAACGGATTTCACGCGGAATGGAAGCGTGCGTCATTTGTGCTGGATGGCAAAGCAAACTTTTAACACCGCCAAGACTTTCTGCAAGTTTAAAATATTCCGTATTGGTCACGAATTTTACGGCTGCTTCCTGCGTGTCATTTTTTAAACTGAAGGAAACGATTCCGCCAAACAAACCGTTTTGTTGCTTTTTGGCGATTTCGTGATTCTTGTGGGTTTTCAAACCTGGATAATGCACTTTTGAAACCGCATCCTGACTTTCCAAAAATAGGGCCACTTTGAAAGCATTTTCGCATTGTTTTTTATAGCGAATGTCCAAGGTTTCAATTCCGCGAATGGTCAAAAAACAATCCCACGGACCTAAAATTCCACCCGAAGCATTTTGGATGAATTTTATTTTTTCGGAAAGCTCTGCAGTTTTTGTTGCTACCAATCCCGCCACTAAATCGGAATGGCCACCGATGTATTTTGTGCCGCTGTGAATAACAATGTCAGCACCCAAATCAATCGGTTTTTGGGAAATTGGGGAAGC
>TARA_R110002012_G_scaffold313731_2_pt1 | contig 71855 bp, 69 predicted proteins | sample TARA_R110002012 | Tara Oceans TARA_R110002012 (sample SAMEA4396515) | marine metagenome | biome: Westerlies Biome; feature: [DCM] deep chlorophyll maximum layer (ENVO:01000326); material: water (ENVO:00002006), including particulate matter (ENVO:01000060) such as... | depth 40 m
CACATCCATGGCCCCTTCCTTGACCAGCTCCAGACTGGCCGACAGGGTCGAGGCCAGCAGGCTCGACCGAGACGGGCCCGTCCCATCGTCGCTGTCGTGTGCCGGGGCCACCCGCTCCAGCGACGTCCATTCCGACAGTCGCGGCAGGATGTCCCTCAGCCAGTCGCGCGCCACCTCCAGGGCAAAGGCCTCGACCCTCTGGCCGGGCGCATAGCGGCGGCTTTCCTCACGCCGACGTTGCGTCACATAGGCCCCCATAAGTTCGTACAGACTGGCGTCGATCCGGTCCGACGGAATGATCACCGTGGCTTCCGGATCGCCGCGCGTGAACACATCGCGTTTCAGCAGCGGCCGTCCGGTCAGGGCCTCGACCGAGCGGCGCATGGCCTCCAGCTTCTGCAGCCGGAAGGCCAGGGCCGCAGCCATCTGCTCGGCCGGCGGGTCCTCGTCCCGGTCCTTGGCCATGCGCGGCAGCAACAGGCGCGATTTCAGATAGGCCAGCCACGCCGCCATCACCAGATAGTCGGCCGCCAGCGAGAAATTGCGCCGCCGCGCCTCATGCACAAAGGCCAGATACTGTTCGGCCAGGGTGGTGATCGACAGGGTCAGCAGATCGACCTTCTGGGTCCGTGCCAGCGCCAGCAGCACATGCAGCGGCCCCTCATAGCCGTCCAGATCGACGACGAAGGCCTCGCGCTCGTCAACCTGTTCGACCGCGGTAAAGTCCAGATTTGGCTGAAAGGCGTCGGTCATCGAACGATCACCTTCCCCCACAAGGGGGGAAGGAATTGGAGAGAGTCATCCCAGCGCCTCCCCCACGTCGGGACCCTGTGCCGCCTCCAGCCGCCCCTCCAGTCCGGCCATGAACCGGGCCCGCGCCACCACCTCGTCCAGCGCTTCAGGGATGGCCACAATCCGCGCCAGCGCCGCCCCGGCCCGTTTCGCCGCCTTACCCTTCAGCTTGCCGGTCCCCGCAGCCACCTGCTTCATTTCGTCAAGGTCGCCGTTGCAGTGAAGCACGATGTCGCAACCTGCCTTCAGCGCCGCCCCGGCCCGTTCGGTCAGAGTCCCTGACAGGGCCTTCATCGACAGATCGTCGGTCATGATCAGGCCGGAAAAGCCCAACGCCTCCCGCATCAGCCGGATAACCTTCTTCGAGGTCGTCGCCGGATGTTTCGGGTCGATGGCGTCGAACACCACATGGGCGGTCATGGCCATCGGCATGTCGGACAGGACCCTGAACGGCACGAAGTCCCAAGCCTCCAGCGTCGCCAGGTCGGCATGGACCACCGGCAGGGCGTGATGGCTGTCGGCGAAGGCCCGGCCATGGCCCGGCATGTGTTTGATCACCGGCAGCACGCCCCCGGCCAGCAACCCCTCGGCCGCTGCCCGGCCCAGCCGCGCCACCGTGTCCGGATCGCGGGCGTAGGCGCGGTCGCCGATGATGTCGTGAGCCCCGGGCACCGGCACGTCGAGGACCGGCACGCAGTCAACGTTGATTCCCAGTGATTGCAGATCGTGCGCCATCAGCCGTGCGCCCTGGCGTACCAGATCGCGGGCCGCATCCACGTCGGTTTCGGCCTGCAGATAGGCGGCCCCCGGCGGATATTTGGGCCAGTGCGGTGGTCCCAGCCGCTGCACCCGGCCGCCCTCCTGATCGATCAGCACCGGCGCGTCCGGCGTGTCGATACTGGCGCGCAATTCCTCGATCAGGGTTCGTACCTGATCGGGACTGTCGATATTACGACGGAACAGGATGAAGCCCCACGGCCGCACCTCGGCGAAGAAGGCACGCTCCGCCGCGGTCAGACGATGACCCGAACAGCCGTAGATCGCGGCCGAACTCATGCCCTACCGGACCAGACAGTCACCGCCACCGGCCTTGATCGCGGCGCAGAAGGCGCGGGCGTCATCGCGGCTCAGCCCGGCGAAGGTAGTGCGATAGAGGGTCGAACCATTGGAGGCGGTGACCTCCTGCACCCGCTTGGTCGCCCCCGCGGCGAATTGCGGGAAGCGGGCGGCGACGGCGGAATATTCGCGATCGGCGATGCCCGGGGTCGAGAAGGCCCCGATCTGCACGATCGAACTGCCGCCGGTCGCGGCCGGACGGGGTTTCGTCTCGACCACCGGAGCCGGAGTGGCCGGGGCCACGGCGGTCGGGCGCGGCTGTACCGCTTCCGGCGGGGGAATGAAGGTCGGGTCAGCGGTCGGATCGACGGGCGCGCCATAGACGCTGACGCCGGCTTCCGGATCGATCGGTTGGGCATCCTGCGGGGCCTCGACCTTCAGGTCGCCGATCGGCGTGCCCACGGCGGGCGGGGCGTCGGTCGAGGAGCGCAAGCCCGAACGGTAGAACACCACCACGGCAATGATCAGCACCAACAGCACGACGGCGCTGACGATCAAGGTCACCGGCGGGGCCTTGCCGCCGCCACCACCTCCACCGCCGCCACTGCGACGCGCGTCAAAGCTGGACCGGCGGAACGGCAGATCGTCATCGGTCGGCGGCGTATAGGCACCGCGGTCACCGCCGTTGCCGGAACGATAGGGATCTTCGTGGGACATGGTCGCGCTCTCTGGCTCGGCCCGGCGCGAATCGACGCGTCGGTGGTGCAGTCTACCCTTCCCCGGCGCTCTTTCGAATCACAGATCAAGTCCGAGGTCGAGGCTGAACAGCTTCCTGTGCTCCTCAATCGCATAGCGGTCAGTCATTCCGGCGATATAGTCACACACCGCCCGCGCCCGGCGGTGCCTGTCTTCCACAGCGGCCTTTTCGGACCATTCCGGCGGCAGCACCCCCGGCTCGGCCATGAACAGCTGGAACATCTCGCCCAGCAGCCGCCGCGCCTGGCTGCGGGTGCGATTGACCCGGTAGTGGCGGTACATCCGCTCGAACAGGAATTTCCGCAGCACCCCCAGATCGGCCAGCATGCCGTCGGAAAAGGCCACAAGTGTCCGTCGCGCCATCCGCACGCTCTCGCGTGAATGGATGCCGTCGGCCTCTATGCGCCGCCCGGTCTCGGCCAGCACGTCCTCGATCATGGCCCCGATCATGCGCCGTACCGCCTCGATGCGGATCATCCGCTCGTCCTGATCCGGCCAGTCGCGCCGGGTTTCCAGCAGGATTGGCCCGATCAGCGGCACCCCGGCCAGATCGTCCAGACTGAACAGCCCGGCCTGCACCCCGTCGTCGACGTCGTGGTTGTTGTAGGCAATGTCGTCGGCGATCGCCGCCGCCTGGGCCTCCAGCGAGGCGAAACTATCCAGTCGCAGGTCCCAGTCCGGCGCATAGTCGGCGATGGCGCGCCACGCCGGTTCGTCCAGCCGGTGGCTGACCGGACCGTTGTGCTTGATCACCCCCTCGACCGTCTCCCAGCTCAGATTCAGGCCGTCGAAGGCCGGATAGCGCTCCTCCAGCTTGGTCACCACGCGGAAGGTCTGGACATTGTGATCGAAGCCGCCCCACGGCTCCATCTGCGCCTGCAGCTCGTCTTCGCCGGCATGGCCGAACGGCGGATGGCCCAGATCGTGGGCCAGGGCCACGGTCTCGGCCAGGTCGGTGTCCAGCCGCAGCGCATGGGCGATTGACCGGGCGATCTGCGCCACTTCCAGGCTGTGGGTCAGGCGGGTGCGATAGTGGTCGCCCTCGTGGGCCACGAACACCTGGGTCTTTTCCTTCAGTCGCCGGAAGGCGGTGCAGTGAATGATGCGGTCGCGGTCGCGGGCGAAGGCCGTGCGTGTGCGGCTGATGTTTTCCGGAAACAATCGTCCCCGCGAGGCCACCGAGGTCTCGGCGAAGGAGGCGTGATCGGTCAGCTGGCTCAAGGGCGGCGACTTTGTGAAGACCGCGGGCCTTTGCGAATGCCCGCTTCAGCCTCATATAGACCCCTGTGAGCACCGTCCAATCCCCGCCGTCGTCGTCCCCGAAGCTGGAAATCGCCACCCGTGCGCCCCAGGGTATCGTGCTGACTGCCGGCGCGGCCGTCCGGCTGGCCGAGCTGGCCCGGGCGGAGGGCCGACCGCGGATGCTGCGCGTCGCCGTCGACGGCGGCGGTTGTTCGGGCTTCCAGTACCGCTTTGAACTGGTCGACACCGCCGAGGCCGACGACCTGCGCATTGAGCTGGACGGCCAGACCGCCCTGGTCGACCCGGTCTCGATCCCCTTCCTCAAGGGCTCCGAGATCGCCTTCGTCGACGAACTGGCCGGGGCCCAGTTCGTGGTCCGCAACCCCAATGCCGCCTCCAGCTGCGGCTGCGGCGTCAGCTTCTCGATCTAGCTTCACTCCCATGACGGTACCCTCCCTCGGTTGGTTTCCGTTTTCACTTGCAATTAGGATTTTTCCTAATTAGCGTCTCTCCTATGAACACGCTGTTCAAGGCCCTGTCGCATCCGGTCCGGCGACGCATCATCGAGATGCTGCGCAAGGGTCCCCTGGCGTCCGGCGACATCGCCTCGGCCTTTGACATGAGCTGGCCGTCGATCACCGGCCACCTCAATGCGTTGAAGGCGGCTGGTCTGGTCTCGCCCGAGCGCGACGGAGCCACGATCCGCTACCGACTCGAGATCTCAGTGGTCGAGGAAGCTGTCGCCTTTCTTCTGGATATGACCGGGACCGCACCCAGCGCCCCCGATGATACGGAGCCGACCTGATGACCGCCGCCAACCGCGCCCCCGCCATCGATCTGGCCACCTGGGGCATCAGTATCCTGATCATCGGCACCGGACTCGGCGTGCTCATCGCCGGCCCGACCGAACTGATGCCCGTGCACTGGAACATCAGAGGTGACGCCGACGACTGGGCCGGACGCGAACTGGTCGGCTTGATGATCGCGGGCCTCGGCCTGCTCAACCTGCTGCTCGCCGGCGGCCTCGGCCTGTTCGCCGCCCGCGCCGACGATCCGGCGCGCCACCGCGCCCTGCGCTTCGGCCAGCTGGTCGTCCTGCTCGCCATGACCGGCGTCACCCTGTTTGCCGGTGGCTCCAGCCTCAGCGGTGCGGTCACCATCCGCACCGCCATTCCGATGGCCGGACTCAGCCTGATCTTCCTGCTGTTCGGAGCCTTCCTCGGTCGCGTCGGTCCCAATCCGGTCGTCGGGGTGCGCACGCCCTGGACCTACAAGAGCCGCCTGGCCTGGGACCGCTCCAATCGTCTGGCCGGTCGACTGTTGTTCCTGATCGGCCTTATCGGACTGGTCACCGCCCCCTGGGCCATCCAGCCCTTCGCCCTGATCGCTGTGATCACCGCCGTAATCGTTGCCGCCGTCTGGTCCGTGATCGAAAGCTGGCGCGTATGGCGCACCGATCCCGACCGCCAACCCTTCTGATCGCCCCCTTCAAACCGGAGACCTCGCCATGTTGAGCCTCACCCTCGCCGCCACCCTGCTGACGACCGGTCCGGTCGAGACCGCGGTCATCCTTCCGACCCAACCCGCCCCGCTGCACGGCACCCTGCTAACCCCGGAAGGCGTCACCCACGCCGTCGCGGTGATTCTGCCCGGTTCAGGTCCGACCGACCGGGACGGCAACAGCCCGCTCGGCGTCGCGGCCCAGCCCTACCGGCTGCTGGCGCAAGGTCTCGCCGAGCGGGGTATCGCCACGGTGCGCATCGACAAGCGTGGTATTGGAGAAAGCGCCGCCGCCGCCCCGGCCGAGGCAGACCTGCGTATCACCGCCTATGTCGAGGACGCCCGCGCCTGGGCCAGCGAAGCCGCCGCCCGCACCGGACAACCGTGCGCCTGGCTGATCGGCCACAGCGAAGGAGCCCTGATCGCCCTCGCCGCCGCCGACGGTCATGAAGACAGCATCTGCGGCCTCGTCCTGCTGTCGGGGGCCGGACGCCCGGCCGGGGTCATCCTGCGCGAACAGCTGGGCCCGCAACTGCCCGAACCGATGAAGACCGAAGCGTTCGCCGCCCTGTCCGAACTGGAGGCCGGGCGCACCGTGGCTGACACGCCGCCCGCACTCGCGGCCCTGTTCCGCCCGTCGGTCCAGCCCTATCTGATCTCGTGGCTGGCGCTGGACCCGACAGCCCTGATCGCCGTCTGGGACGGACCGGTCATGATCGGTCAGGGCACTACAGACCTGCAGGTCGGCGTCACCGATGCCGAGGCCATGGCCTCGGCCCGGCCCGATGCCCGGCTGGTACTGTGGGAGGGGGTCAATCACGTGCTCAAGACCGCCCCGGCCGGGCGCGCCGCCAATCTCGCCACCTATGCCGATTCGGTCCTGCCGCTGGCACCCGGAGTGGTCGAGGACGTGGCCGAATTCATTCGGGAAAACTGACGATCTCGCTCCTGCCGCATGCGGCAGGCATGCGGGCTACGGGGACCCTGCCCCCTCCGCGACGATGTCAGTAGTGATTGCGCAGCGAACGTCGCGGCAGTTTCGGGGCCGCAGCCTCGGCAATGGCCAGGCCGACCCGCTCGACGATCTCGTCAGCCTCGAACGGTTTCAGCACATAGCCGCTGCCCCCCAGGAACATCACTTCCTGCAAGGTGGCGGGACTGTTGTCGGCGGTCATCATCAAGATCGGCGTGGAAACACCCAACTGACGCAGCTTGGCCAGCGTCTGCAGGCCACTGATCCCGGGCATGCGAATGTCCAGCAGGATCACCGACGGCATCGCGGCCCGGATCATTTCGATCGCATCCGCGCCGCAGTTCGCGACGCTGACGTCATACCCCGCTTGCGACAGGATCACATTGACCGCTTCGCACATGAAAGGATCGTCGTCGACGACCAATACCCGATCCGTCATGGTTCTGCTCTCTCTCCACAAGCTGCGAGGGAAAGGTACAGGAAAACTCTGTATTTTGGTTAACGGCGGTGCGCGTGACCCGCCCTGCCCCGACCTTTTGGGCTACAGCGCCTCTTGGCCTTCAAGGCTGTCCCGACAGTCCAGCTCTGCCCTAGTCTCCGCCGCCAGACGAAAAAACCGTTCGCGCACCTCGGCGGCGAACGGATTGTCTCGCTGAATGGCGCTGAACACCGTCGGCGGGTCGTCCCGGACCATGTCGATCGCCTCCAGCAGTCGCTCGAAACTGGCAGTCGTCATCCGGTGCGGAAGGGGTTCCATGGCCACCAGGACCCGGGCGATCAGATGGGTCAATCCTTGGACGATAGCCGCCTCTCGATCATGCTCCTCGGGAGAGGCAAAATACACGTTCAAGTCCAGATGGTGCCGGCAATAGGCGGCGACACGGCGCGCCGCCTTCAGACTCCGGATGGGGCAGACGGCAATCCTGAGGCCTGCGATCCCTTCACGCCCGCTCTGTGGTCCGAACAGCGGATGGGTCCCCACGGCTTCTACATGGGCCGGCAGAAATTCGTCCATCAGTCGGGCAGGCAACATCTTGACCGAGCCGACATCGACGACCAGGGCTCCCGGTCGCAGATGTGGGGCGATCGCGACGAGCACATCGGCCATGGCCCCCACCGGCACCGCCAGGATGACTACCGGACAGGCGGCGGCTGTCGCCAGGTCGCTCAGGACAGTCCGACCTGCGGGAATGTCCGTGACGCCGGGATCGTGGGCCAGGATCTCGCTACCCTCCGGCAGCCGGTCTGCGACCAGACGCCCGAAGGCCCCGAGGCCGAAAAGGCCGATCCGACCCCTCACCGCCCTAGCGTTTCCTGGAACCGGACCGGACGGCCTTTAGCTGTGCCGATCAGCTCACCGTCACGCATCACGGTCCGGCCGCGAACGATGGTGGCCATCGGCCAGCCCGTGGCCTCAAAGCCGTCGAACGGGGTCCAGCCCGACCGGGTCGCCATGTCCGCGTGGCGGATCGTCCGCTTCGCCTTCAGGTCGACCAGCGTCAGGTCAGCGTCATAGCCCTCGGCCATCCGCCCCTTGCCGGCGATGCCAAACACCCGGTTGGCCCCGTGCGAGGTCAGGTCGATGAACCGGTCCAGCGTCAGCCGCCCGTTAGCCACATGGGTCAGCATCACCGGCACCAGGGTCTGGACCCCAGGCATGCCCGAGGGTGAGGCCGGATAGGGCCGGGCCTTCTCCTCCAGCGTATGCGGCGCATGGTCCGAGCCCAGCACGTCAGCCACCCCCTGCTCAATACCGCGCCACAGACCCGCGACGTGCTTGGCCTCGCGGATCGGCGGGTTCATCTGCGCCAGTCCCTTCAGCCGCTCATAGGCCTCGGGCGCGGTCAGGGTCAGGTGCTGCGGCGTCACCTCGACCGTGGCCACGTCCTTGTTGTCAGCCAGAAAGGCGATCTCCTCAGCTGTGGTCACATGCAGCACATGGATGCGCGCACCGGTCTCGCGCGCCAGGGCCACCAGCCGGCGGGTGCTCATGATGGCGCTCTCGGCATCGCGCACCTCGGGATGGCTGGTCCAGTCCCCGGTCCGGGCCAGCGGCCGCCGCTCGACCAGCCGGTATTCGTCCTCGGAATGGAAGGTCGCCCGCCGTCCAACATGGCGCAGCACCTCGCGCACGCCGTCATCGTCGGCCACCAGCAGGGTTCCGGTCGAGGCCCCCATGAACACCTTGATCCCGCAGCACCCCGGCAGCCGCTCCAGCTCGCCCAGGAACCGGGCGTTGTCATGGGTCCCGCCGATGTAGAAGGCGTGGTCGGTCCACATCCGGTCACGCGCCCGCACCAGCTTGTCGGCCAGGGCTTCCGGGTTGGTGGTGCTGGGCTCTGTATTGGGCATCTCGAATACGGCCGTGACACCACCCAGCGCCGCCGCCCGCGAACCGCTCTCGAGGTCTTCCTTCCACTCCAGCCCCGGCTCGCGGAAATGGACCTGGGTGTCGATCACCCCGGGCAGGACGGTCAAGCCGGTCGCGTCGACCACCTCCCCGGCCGAGGCCTGTCCCAGATCACCGACCACCACGATCCGCCCGTCGCGGATGCCGACGTCGGCGCGGCCGTGGCCGGCATGGTTGGCGACATCGCCGCCGCGAACGATCAGGTCATAGGTCTGGGTCATGACTTCCCCTTACTCCGGGATCAGGCCGCCGTCTTGTCCGCCAGCAGCTTTCGCGCCGCCTTCAGCACCCGGTCGGCGGGCAGGTCCATCATATGCTGGATCGCCTGATTCAGATTGGGGTCGATGTTGCGAAATTCACCCACCGTGCGCGGGCCCCGCACCGTGACTCCGCCCCACGGTCCGTGGTGCGCCTCGTCGGACGGCCCGAACGCCGCGACCGTCGGCACCCCGGCCGCGGCCGCCATTTGGGTCCAGATCGAATCCGCGCCGACATACAGGTCCGCCCGTGACAGGGCGGCGGCAGTCTGCAGCCGCGTCAGCTTGCCCTGGAGCTCAATCACCCGGTTCCGCGCCACGGCGAAACGGATCGTATGCGCCGCGTCCCGGTCAGCTTCCTCGCCGACGATCATCAACCGTCCGCCGGCCAAGGGACCGTCGTCAGCCAGCAGGGGTCCGGCCACCTTGGCGTAACGTTCCGCCGGCCAGCGCTTGCCCATCCAGTCGACACCTGGACCGATCGCCAGAATGGGGCCGTCGGCCTTGCCGATCAAAGCATCCGCCGCCGCCCGGGTTCGGTCACTGAAAAACAGCCGCGGGGCCGGAACATCGTCCAGGTGCATGATGCGGGCAGCCTGTTCCACCGCATGCAGCCCCGGTAGATCCTCGGCCCGCACCGCCCGCCTCTGCCGCCTCAACCGACCGGACAGGGTCGAGCCGCGCATATCGACGATCAGACCCCATCGCCGGGTCCGCACCCGGTTCCACAGGGCCACCCAGTCCCAGCGTCCCTCGCGATCGAGCACAAGCAGGGATTCCAGCCGTGGCGTATCGGCGAACAGCGGCGCACTGGCTGCCGAACCGACAATGGTAAAGCTCGCCTGCGGCACAGCCTCGACCAGATGCGCCAGCACGCCCGAAGACAGCACCGCCGCCTCGGCGTCCGCCTCGGCAATGTAGAGAATTGGAAAGCGGCGCGTCATTCGCACAGTCTACAGGGATTCTGCCTTTTGCTTCACGATTGCGCATCGGGATCGAACAACCCTCGCCGGGCCGATCCGTCCCCTCTATCCTGACCTGATGACGCCCCGTATCGCCCACCTCGCCAGCCGCGCCCTCGTCCAGGTTTCCGGCCCCGACGCCCGGCCCTTCCTGCACAATCTGCTGACCCAGGACGTGGAAGGGCTAACCCCGGAGACGCTCCGTTTCGGGGCCCTGCTGTCGCCGCCGGGGCGTTTGCTGTTCGACCTGTTCCTGCTGGGTCAGGACGACGGTGTGGTTCTCGATGTCGCTGCGGCCCGCCGTGAGGCGCTGATCCAGCGCCTGTCGATGTACCGGCTGCGCGCCAGTATCGACATCCAGTCGATCGAGACCCCGGTCTTCGCCAGTTGGCCCGGTCCGGCGGACGGCTTCCTGCCCGACCCGCGTACGCCGGACATGGGGGGGCGGCGTTACGGAGGAGCGGTCGCGGCCAACGCGACGGAAGCTGACTACCGGCATCACCAGCTGACGACCGGTCTCCCCGATGCCGCGGACATCAGCGTCGACAAGACCTATCCGATCGAGGCCGATTTCGACCTGCTGAACGGCATAGACTTCCACAAGGGCTGTTTCATCGGCCAGGAGACCACCTCGCGGATGTGGCGACGCGGCGCGATCCGTAACCGCATGATGCCGATCACCTTCGACGGCCCGCCGCCCGCCATGGGGGCCGAGGTGCTGAACGGCGAGTTGCGCGCCGGCGAGGTCATGACCGGCCAGGACGGTGCGGCCATGGCCCTGCTGCGACTGGACCGGCTGGACGGGCCCCTGACCGTCGACGGGCGACCGGTCACCGTGCGCCGTCCCGCCTTCCTGCCGGAGGTCACCGCATGACCGGGAGCGACGGCCGCTGCGGCTGGTGCGGGAGCGACCCCCTCTACGTCGCCTATCACGACACCGAATGGGGTGTACCCGAGTACGACAGCCGCGCCCTGTGGGAGAAGCTGGTGCTGGACGGCTTCCAGGCCGGTCTCGCCTGGATCACCATCCTGCGCAAACGCGAAGGAATGCGCGACGCCTTCGACGGTTTCGACCCGGAGATCATCGCCCGTTACGGCGAGGCTGACATCGAGCGGCTGCTGGGCGACGCCCGCATCATCCGCTCGCGGGCCAAGATTACCAGCGCCATCCGCGGGGCCCGGATCTGGCTCGAGATGCGCGATCAGGGCGAGGATTTCTCGGCCTGGCTCTGGTCCTTCGTCGACGGCCAGACCGTCCAGAACAGGCCAGCCACCCTGGCCGACGTCCCGACCCAGACCCCGCAGTCGGAAGCGATGGCCAAGGCGCTCAAGGCGCGGGGCTTCAACTTCTGCGGCCCGGTTATCGTCTATGCCTTCATGCAGGCCACCGGTATGATCAACGACCACCTGACCGGCTGCCCGCGTCACACCGATGTCCGCGCCATGGGCGACCGATGAGCGTCACCGACCGCTCCGAACCAACCCTGTCGCTGGAGCTCCTGCTGATCGAAAGCCACGGCGGGCCCGTCTGCGGCGTCGACGAGGCCGGGCGCGGTCCCTGGGCCGGGCCGGTCTCGGCGGGGGCCGTGATCCTGAACCCCGACGACCTGCCCGACGGCATCGATGACTCCAAGGCCCTGAGTCACGCCCGGCGGGAACGGCTGGAGATCGAGATCAAGGCCCGGGCGATCAGCTGGGCCGTCGGCTTCGCCTCGGTCGAGGAGATCAACAGCCTCAACATTCTGAAGGCGACGGGTCTGGCCATGCACCGCGCCGTCACGGGCCTGACCGTCTCGGCCGCCGCGGCCCTTGTCGATGGCAATTATCGCTTCGACCTGCCGTGCCCCATCCGCACCGTGGTCAGGGGCGACAGCCTGTCCCTATCGATCGCCGCCGCGTCGATTCTGGCCAAGACGGCGCGGGACCGGTTGATGGTCGAGCTGGACGCCCAGTACCCCGGCTACGGCTTCGCCGGGCACAAGGGCTATCATGCAGCGTCACATGTCGCGGCGCTGAAGGCGCTGGGCCCCTGTCCGGCCCACCGTCGCAGCTGGGCTCCGATCCGGGCCCTGCTGGAGACCTAGATGTGCAGGGCCCCGCCGACCAGGGCCCCGAGAATGGCGGCGACCACGCCGCCGGCACCGATCACCACCCACTCCGGCAGGGTCGACAGAACCTGCATCAGGGTCTCGTCCCCGGGCGATCGATCGAAAGTGTGGGTCTCCGGTCTGTCCCGCCGTGGCTCGCGCCAAGCAGCGACATCATAGGCGTCGGCTCCATGAATGTCGGTCGAAGACTTCAGACGGGCGGGTGGGGCGGACGGATATTCCATGCCCCCCGAACGATCTCGGCGGCCGAACCGTTCCCGTCCGACATGGTCAGGCCGCGTCAGCCAGCACCACCGGTCGTTCCGTGACCACGAACAGATATTCGACATTACGCAGCCGCCCCACGGCCCCGACCTTCTCGCCCTTCAGGTTGTGAATGCCTATCCGGGCCCCGACATAGCGGGGCCGGGCGATCTCGATGACCTGCACATGCCCCCGCGCCGACAGCATCTTGACCAGCTGATCGCGCGACAGATAGCCCTCGTCATTAAACGACACGATCAGATTGGGAGCGGTCAGCGACCCGACCACCGAGGCTAGGGCCGGGGCGATACCCGGCTTGCTGTTGAACGGGCTCTTGCGGGTGCGGACGTCGATCCGCTTGTTGGCGATGCCATAGCTCTCGAGCTTGTCCCACAGCACCAGACTCTCCCAGCAGTGATAGTTGCCGAGATAGGAATGCTGGTTATAGGGCGGGTCCAGATAGACGAGATCGGCCTCGATCTGCGGCGCGATCTCGACCGCGTCACCGCGGGTGGCCTTGCACGGTCCGGCGGTCACACCGGGCAGGACGTCGGGCATACGCAGCGCCAGCGGCTTCAGCGCCCGACCGGCCCATTGCTTCATATAGGCCATCTGCACCCCGGCCGTGGAATCGACCCGGTCGGCCGCCTCCATCAATGAGACCAGGGCGATGGCCTTTAGTTCGGGCTCCAGGCCCATGGCCTCAATCCGGTCGCGCATGGCGTCAATCCGGGCCCCGTTGTCCGGATGGAAGAAGCGCGCGTCCTCGCAGAAACTCTTGGTGAACCAGCCGGCTTCAGGCGACACCGTCCGCAATTCAGTCAGCACCCGCTCGGCCTGGTCGTTCCAACGTTCCCGGTCGGCCTGGACATAGGCGGTGGCCAAGGTATGGGCATAGGCGTTGTGATCGTTGGACCAGACGCGGAAGCCCTGTCCCTTCAGCGCATGCCCGACCCGCGCCGTCCCCGAAAACAGATCACAAACCGTGCCACCGTCAGGCAGCAGGCTGCGCACCGCGCCCGTAACATGGCCCAGCAGCGCGCGCTTCGAGCCGATGTATTTGATCATTATCGTCCGTCAGGTCTTCCGGGGGCGTTTGCCCTTGGCCGGAGCATGGGCCAGTCGCAACAGATTCGCAGCCCCCGGCGCGCCAAAGGGCGTGCCCGCGAGAATAAGAATGCGCTGCCCGGGGTCGGCGAGACCATATTCCACGGCGCTGCTGATCGCATCCTCGGTGACATCCTCGAGGGATGTGGGCTCCCTGCCCAGCCTCGATTCCAGCCCCCACACCAGCGCCAGCCGGCGCGCTGTATCGACATTGGGAGTCAGGGCCAGGATCGGCTGCAGCGGACGCTCGCGTGCCATGCGCCGCGCCGTTCCGCCGAGCGTTGTGAAGACAACAATACAGGCCGTGGACTGGGCCTCGGCCGCCTTGCGCGCCGCTGCGACAAGAGCATCGGCGTCGAAATCATCCATGCCGGCGTGTTCAGCGTCCATCAGGCTGGGCCAGAGCGGGTCACGCTCAACCCGCTCCATGATGCGGTTCATGATGGCCACAGCTTCCAGCGGATAGTCGCCCGAAGCCGTTTCGGCCGACAACATCAGGGCGTCGGCCCCCTCATAGACGGCATTAGCCACGTCCGAAGCCTCGGCCCGGGTCGGGGTCGGCGCATCGGTCATCGATTCCAGCATCTGGGTGGCGACAATCACCGGCACGCCACGCTGGCGGGCCGCGCGGATGATCTGCTTCTGCGCCACGGGCACGTCCTCAGGGTCCAGTTCGACCCCCAGGTCGCCACGCGCCACCATGACCCCGTCGCAATAGTCGAGGATGCTCTCCAGATCGGCCAGGGCCGCCGGCTTCTCGATCTTGGCCAGGCAGGCGGCCTTGCCGCCGACCAGACGCCTCAGCTCGGCCATGTCCTCGGCCTTCTGCACGAAGCTGAGCGCGACCCAGTCGACGCCGATACGCAGGGCGAAGGCCAGGTCCTCGCGGTCCTTTGGCGTCAGGGCCGAGACCGGAATTACCGCCTCCGGCACGGCGACGCCCTTGCGGTCTGACAATTTTGAGCCGCTCTCGACCTTGACGTCGGCCCATTTGTCCGTGCGTTCGCCGACCCGCAGTCGTACCCGTCCGTCGTCAAGCAATAGCAACATGCCCGTCCGCAGCGCCTTGAATATCTCCGGATGCGGCATCTGCACCCGTTTCTCATCGCCGGGCGTCGGGTCCAGGTCGAACCGCATGGTGTGACCGGGCTTCACCGCGATCTCGACATCGCGAAACCGGCCGAGACGAAGCTTGGGTCCCTGCAGGTCGGCCAGTACGCCCAATGGCCGTCTCAGTGCCATCTCGGCCCCGCGTACGGCCTTCAGGGCAGCGGCGTGATCTTCATGCGAACCGTGACTGAAATTGAGGCGAAACACATCCACGCCGGCCTTGGCCAGCGCCTTGACTGTCCCGGGGGCCCGGCTTGCGGGTCCAAGGGTTGCGACGATGCGCGCGCGCCGGGCTCTGTTCATGCTGATTCCGTCGGCCAATGGGGGACACCCCTTGTGACAACGAAACCTGAGCCGGTTAAGACCTGGTGCAGACGCCGAAACACGAAGTTATGCGATCAGACATTTTCCGCGGGCTTCGCGTCTGTCCCGTTTCAGCGTAGGTGCGGTTGAACAAACAGGGAGACGCCGTCATGGCCGGCCTCAAGGACAAGCGCGGCTTTATCGACAAGGACCGGCTGGACCTGTCGGAACGTCAGGCCGTCGAATACTGGATGAAGCGCTGGGGCGTCACGCGCGACCAGCTCGCCGCTGCCCATCGCAAGGCCGGTCGCATGGTCAAGGACATCGCCGCCGAACTGGGCAAGAAACGATAGAACCGGAGTTCCGCAGCGCTTCGCGTCGGTTCAGCCACCGGGTCCCGTGATCATCGGGGGCCATGGTCGACTGTCCTTCAGGCCCGATCCGGCGTAACTCTCTCTTTGTGGGCATGTTTCCGACGGGGTTGCGCATGGGGGGATTCCCCTTTTCTGGCTGGATACCAAACAAGGCCAGTGCCCTGATCCGCAGCGGCGTGTTCGCCTGTCTGGCTGCGATCCTGCTGTCGGTTGCGACGGTCGCCCGGGCGACGCCGGTTCCGGCTTCGATCGTTCCAGACCCGATTGTCACCACGGTCGGTCCCGCTGCTGTCCCGGTAAATACCGTCTCGGAGCGTGAGACGATCGAACGGGCGGCGCAACGCGCGCGCGCCGAAGCCCTTCGGTCCGTGCAGACGGAGCGAGTTCGCCTGAAGGCCTATGCTGCGACGCTGGACCGGTTCGGGCTGCAACTGGCTGACGCCCGGCACAGTCGGGAACTCCGTCAGGAAGCCCTCCTCGGCTGGCGCCAGCGCACCCTCGAGGCCCGGAACAGCCGGACCGAGGCCGACCGGGTCTATGACGCCCTGCGGCGGGAACTGCGCACCTCAAGGAACGGCCTGGCTGACACCCTTACAGCCCTGTCCGGCGGCGGCAGCGACATCCCCCCGATGATCGATGACCGGATCGCCGCCCAGGCACCGGAGTCGGAAACGGCGCGGGTCGAAGCCCTGCGACGTGCGCTCGACGGCCGGAGGCAGGCCCTGGTCAACCTTGAACGCACGGAAAGGGAGGCAAACGCTGCCGGCCTGCTGGGTGAAGTCGGAGCCCTGAATCAGGCGCGCCTTTCGCTGATCGACTATCTGTCGCCGGCAAAGCGGCGGGATCTGACCGGCTTCACGGCGGTCGGCTTCGATCAGGCGGTTTCGGAGGGACGGCATCTGGTTCTCATCGCCCGTTATCATGCGTTTGCCACGGTCAAATGGATCGGGTCGGTCAGGCACGGTGACGGAGTCTGGACCACGATCGGCAAGTCCGCCGGTTCCCTGATCATCTGGATTGTGGCCCTCGCCGCATTCTTCTGGTGGCGATCGACCGCCCGACATGTCCTGCCGAACCTTGAGGTGCGGCTACAGGAAAAAAACCGCGCTGAACTCAGAACCCGGCCCGGCCCCCGCCTCCTGGCCCTCCGCCTGTTTACCGCCGTCAGAAATCCGCTGGAATGGTTGATCATTCTGACCCTTCTCGGAAACGCCCTGCCGGCTGACGTCGCGGCCCGGCTTGAGTTCCAGATCATCGGTCTGATTGCCACATGGCTACTGGTCGGCGCGATCATCGCCAGATTGCTCGACGCCATCATCGGGTCCAGCGCCCCGAGATCGCTCCGCCGTTCGCGTGAGTCCCGTGAACTTCGACTGCGCTCCCTGCGCCTTCTTTCCGGTGTCATCGTCGGCTTTATTCTGGTTCTGGCGATAACCGACAGGCTGGTGGGCCAGGGCACCATCTATCGCTGGGTCGCCTCGACCTGCTGGTTTGCCGCCATACCGGTATTCCTGATTCTGGTCGGCTGGTGGCGTGGGGTCGTATTCGCCAGGCTGGAACGTCTTCGGCGGCGCACGCCCCTCCAGGAGTGGGCGCTCTCGCACCGGATAGGCGGGATGAGCTTCCTCGCCGCGATTTTGGGCGCGACCGAAATGTTCGTGCGCGGGGCCTGGAAATTGATCCGGACCGTCGGCGTACGCTTTGTCTATGTGCGGCGCGCCGTGGCCTTTGTGTTCCGGCAGGAATTGGGGCGGCCCGGACACCAGCGCACCGTCATCGATCTCGCCCCGCTACCACGGGAAGCCTTCGATCAATTGTCTCCGGAACAGCCCGGCGACCGGTGGATTCCAACCCGAATGGATCCGCTGCTGGAGAAGCTGCAGACACGGGCGGCGGCCGGCATGGACGGGATCGTCGTTCTGGTCGGCGAACGCGGCTCCGGAAAGACCGCTGCCCTCAAGCAATTGCGCTCGGGTATGCCCGGTGCAGAGCTGCATTCAGCCGAGGTGCTTGTCGCGACCCTGGACAGGAAAAAACCCGGACCGAAAAATCGACCCTCCAGCCCGGGGACACCCGGGCGGGTCATGCTGATCGATGACGTTGAGAGTCTGGTGCGTTTCGAGATCGGCGGACTGGGCCGGTTCGACACTCTTGTCGAACATGCCCGGCAAAGCCCCGCCGGCACCCTCTGGATTCTCGTGGTTGATGAAGCGGTCTGGCCGTATCTGACCCAGATGCGGGGCGACCGTTCGTTCTTTGATGAGATCGTCCCGATCCCCCGGTGGACCGAGGCCGCGATCGGGGAACTGCTACATGGGCGAAGCGCACAGGCGGGCCTGAAGCCCAGTTTTGATCTGCTGATCGAGGACTTGCCGGCCGAAGCCGACGAGATCGACCGGCAGGAAGCGCTCGAGGCCAAGAGTGCCGCCTACTCGCTGCTGATCTGGGACTATGCGGAAGGAAACCCCGGCGTGGCCCTGCATCTCTGGCGGGAAGCCCTCGGTGTCTCGGAGTCAGGAATAACCTATGTCCGGGCGCTGCACCCGGCCGCCGACGCCGCCCTGGATCGGCTGCCGCTCGAGACCCTGTTCGTCTACCGGGCCGTCCTGCGGACGTCGCTCGCCTGTCTCGAAGATGTTCAGAAATCGACCCGTCTGCCGGAAACGGCCGTCAAGGATGCGCTGCGCTACGGCGTAAGCCACGGCTATCTGACCGCCACCAACGGGGCCTACACCGTATCCTGGAGCTGGTACCGGGCGTTGACCCGCAGCCTCGAGCGCCGCCACCTGATAGGTGCCCCATGAAGACGGATCACACGACTGTCCGGCGAGTCCTTCATCTAGCCCTGCTTTCGGTCCTGATGTCGGCTGGCCCGGCCCGGGCCCAGGACGCGGCCGATCTCGGACGTCTTGCAGAATTCGTCCAGTGGGGCGGAGTCGCCTTCTCCGTAGTGATCCTCGCGGTCGCTGTGGTGATCCTTCGGACTGTGGAACGGATCTCGACCCGATTGGGCAATCGCTTCGTCAACCGCCGACCCACGATCCAGAAGATCGAGTCCGCCGGGCGTTTCATCATCTATATCGCGACGATCATCCTGGCCGTTCGCCTGAGCTTCCGACTGGATGCGACGGCCCTCACCGTCGTCGGCGGCGGGCTGGCCTTTGCCGTCGGCTTCGCGATGCGGGATCTGGTGGCCGCCGTTATCGCCGGCATCACCATCATGTTCGACCGCCCGTTCCAGGTCGGCGACCGGGTCGAATACGCCGGTCAGTATGGCGACATCGTCAAGATCGGCCTGCGCAGCATTCGCATGAACACGCTCGATCACAACGTCATCACCATACCGAACAACAAGGTCCTGACCGACGTGGCTTCGAGCGCCAACTACGGCGCGCTCGAAATGCAGGTGCCGATGGATTTCTACATCGCGACCGACCAGGACGTGGATCTGGCGACAACCCTGGTCCAGGAAGCATGCCTGACCAGCCCCTATGTGTACCTCGGACGGCCTTCGCCCTTTTTCATCAAACAGGCGATCCAGGGCAATTTCGTGCTGATCCACATCAAGGTTCGCCCCTATGTGTTTGATTCAAAATTCGAAAAGAGTTTTGAATCCGATGTCCACCTGCGCGTCATCCGCGCATTTCGGGATCACCACATCAGCGCGCCGACGATCCCGACCGGGCAGGTCGTCCCGGCGTAAACGTAGTCATTTTCAGCGAAAACAGCGCGCGGGCTGTCAGACGGAATCAATATCGAATGACGGCGCGGGCTCAGCCTTGGATGGCTGACCGAGCTTGGCATCCAGCAGCCGCCGAACACGTTTGACCAGATAGTCCGGTCGGAAGGGCTTGGTCAGGTAATCGGACGCCCCGCTGGCGATCGCGCGCTTCACGTCCGCCTCGCTACGCTTGGCTGTCAGCATCAGGACAGGCACGGACTTGTGGGTCTTGCTGTTTTTCAGCATCCACAGTGTCTCATAGCCGTCCATGATCGGCATCATTGCATCCAGCACGATGATGTCGGGCATGAATATGTCTGCTGTGCGGAGCGCTTCCTTGCCGTTTTCGGCCATCTCCACGACCAGGCCGTCAATTTCGAGCGTCTGCCGCACCAGGGCGGCAAGAAAATGATCGTCTTCGGCAACAAGAACTCTGGGCGCGGACAACGAAAGTCTCCAACTGACGGCGGCACCCGGTCTGATGCTGCGAGCTGGCAGGATGGACGGTAACCATGAAAATCGGGTTTCCAAGACATGCGAGCGGCATGCATGGCCGATCGCGTGTCAATCTCGTCTGATCAGGCGAGCAACTGCTTCACGATATCGATCAAAGCATCCCCATTAAGCGGTTTTTCCAACCAGTTCGCGCCAAGCGCCCTAACGGCACGACGGTTGTGGTCAGCAGACCACGCCGAAAGCATGACGACCGGCAATAGCGCCGTCTCCGGATTGGCCCTGATGCGTTCCAGAGCGTCGCGCCCGGAAACACCGGGCATCGCAAAATCCATAATCACTGCCGACGGCTGCAGCGCCGCTGACTTGATGACGCCTTCCTCACCTCCACTGGCCAGCTCTACGCCGTAACCAGCCTGTTCGAGATGGATGCGTGTGACTTCACGCATAACAGGGTCATCATCAACCACCAGGATCAGAGGCTGCTTCATTAAGCCTTCGGTTCTAGACATCCAGCCCCGGCAGCCAGCGCCATCCAGCTGTCGACCAGCTGGGCCGGCGTAAACGGTTTGGCCAACTGTCCCTGGGCCCCGAAAGTACGCGCCAATTTCAGATAAAATTCCGCGCCCAGCCGACCACCACCGGTCACCGCCAGTACGGGCATATCGGGTACGACATGCCTAAGCTGTTGCAGAACCTGCACGCCATCGACATCCGGCAGGATGATATCCAGAATCATTCCGGCGTCAGGATACCGCCGCGCCATCTCGATCGCCTCCCGGCCATTGGCAACGCGGACAACCTCCACGTTCGCACCGACCAGGGCGTCGTTGATCTCTTCGGACCAGAAATGATCGTCCTCAACGACAATGCATTTCAACATCCGTGACTCCGGTCGCGCGGGGGACCCGTTGTTTGGCAAGTCCGCCACGGTCTGTAAAACAAGCTTCACGCCAATGCCAGTGCATTGCGCAAAGCTTGAACCAGCCGACCGAGGTCATCTTCCTCGTCTGTACCTGAAACGGTGCAATTAGTCGCCGCCTCTAGGGCAAATGCAGCCTCTGATACATCAGAGAAGCCAAGACTACCTGAGGTTCCAGCGATCGAGTGGGACAACACAGACAGGGATTCCGAACGCTCCGGCTCCTTGAGAGCCTCAATTCGTTCGAGATCGGCCGAAAATGTGACCATCTGCTGACGGTAACGGTCCTTCAGCGCGGCAAAGGGATCCGACTGTGCGGTAGCCTCGGCAGGCTGCGTCGCCTTGTCAGCAACGGCACCGACCCGGTCAATAAGGTCGAAAAGATCCTCCCTGCGGATCGGTTTGCCCAGATGCTCATCCATGCCGACCGCCCGGCAGGCGGCGACCTGTTCAGCGAGCACATTCGCCGTCAGGGCAACAATCGGGATACGGGCAGCCACGCCTCCCAGCGCCCGGATCCGACGCGTCGCCTCCAACCCGTCCATGCCGGGCATCTGCACATCCATCAGCACCAGATCAAATCCGGGATCTCTCTCAAGTGTGGCGATGGCAGCCTCGCCTGAATCGACGCAGGTAACGCCATGGCCGGCACCCGAGAGCAGGATTTCGATCAGTTCGAGATTGGCCTCAATGTCGTCCACAGCCAGAACCCGCAGCCCTCTCGCCGGCCCAACGGGGGCCGGCTTGTTCACCGGCGCGGGAGCTTCCGCGACTTCATAAGGCAGGCTGAAAATCGCTGTCGTACCCGCGCCCTGCTCGCTTTCCAGCCGCACACCACCGCCCATCAGGAGCGCCAGCGAACGACTGATGGACAGCCCCAGCCCGGTCCCGCCAAATCGACGACCGATGGATGAATCCGCCTGGGTGAAGCCCTCGAACAACCTGGCGAGCGCCTCCGGTGCGATACCGATGCCCGTATCGACAACCCGCATCTCGACCATGTCGTCGGCAAGCGTCACATTGATCGTCACGGACCCCTCACGGGTGAATTTGGCCGCATTGCCGAGGAGGTTCAACAGAACCTGGCGTGTGCGCTGTTCATCGCCGAAGATCCACGGTGCGACCGTTTCAGGGAAATTCACCTGAAAGACCAGACGGTCCCCAACGGCGCTGCGGGTCAGGTCGACGATTTCCGTCATCAGGGCACGGAGATCGAACACGGCACGATTCACCGTCAGTTTTCCGGCTTCGATCTTTGAGAAATCCAGAATGTCATCGATCAGCGCGGACAACCCCCTGCCCGCGGTACAGATACGATCGACGTAGCGCGCCTGGTCGGAATCCAGTTTGGTCTGTGCCAGCACATCGGCGAACCCCAGCACGCCGTTCAAGGGCGTGCGGATTTCATGGCTCATATTGGCGAGGAACTCACCCTTGGTGCGGGTCGCCTCCTCAGCAATCGCACGCGCTTGTGCAAGCGCCTGTTCACGCTCGTGCCGCTCCGTGACATCCCGCACTGCGTCCGTAATTTCGAGGACCCGGCCCGTGTCGTCACGCTGGAATCTCGGCCGCGCCTCCAGCCAGCGAACCGAACCGTCCTTGGCAATGGCACGGTATTCGACGGTCAGGGACGTATCCGACTTCATCGCCTCGATAAATTTCACGCCTATCGGGGCACGGTCTTCAGGGGCCATAATATCAAACGGCGTCTTGCCGATCAGTTCTTCCGGCGCGTAACCCAGTAGCTCGGTGATGGATGGCGACAGATAGGTGAACACGCCACTGACGTCATAAACGGCAATCACATCGGTGGCGTTGTCGGCAAGCAGTCGATAGCGACGCTCCTGTTCAACGGCCGTCGTCACGGCGAGCCGCTCGTCGGTCAGATCCTGGAAGACCCCGAAGAAACCGATCACGTTTCCGGCGGCATCCTTTTCGCACGCCGCCATGGACCGAACATCTCGGTGGGAACCGTCCGACCGTCGGATCAGGCCCGCGTCGAATTCCCAGCCTTCCCCACTGGCGACCCCGGCACTGATGAGATCGGTAATCCGTTGCCGGTCCTTATCGACATAGAAGGCCAGTGCATCCCCGAGAGAGGGATTGAACGAGTCCGGTTCAACGCCGTGAATCCGGTAGACTTGCGGCGACCAGAAAACCGCTCCGCTGTCCGGATTCAGGGTCCAGTAGCCGACCTGGGACATGCGCTCGGCCAGACGGGCATGATCGATCAACTGGCGCTCACGCGCCATTTTTTGCCGTCGAATCGTGCGGGCCCTGGTCAAGTGGGTGATGATGTTCCGGCGCTCGGCAAAGGCGGAGCCCACCGTCAGCGAGAGTACGGTCAAGGTCAGCAGATACATCTGAAGAACCATGATCTTCAGCGCTTGATCGCCCTCCATCAAATTGATCGGACCGACCCCGGCGATCGTTGCGATCATCGCGATGATCGAGACAGCAAGGGTGCCCAGCGCAGCGCCGCCGAACCCGGTCCGGATCGCGACCAGTGCCAGGGCCGCCAGCGGGACAAACATCAGGGGCAGGGAAGACTGGAAGAAGATCGCAGATGAAACGGCTATCAGAAACGCCAACCATGCCCAGGACGCGTATTGACGTGAGCCCAATTCTTTCGGAAAATTTCGTCCGAAAATCGCAAACAGGACCGGCGCGAAAATGAGCAGGCCGAGCAGATGGGCGGTCAACCTGAAACCGAGTTCCGCCCAGCTGACCCACGCCCCGACAAGCCAGACCCCGACCTCGGCAACGGCCAATGAAACGGCACAACCGATGACCGCCGCAAGGCCAAACCGGATGAGACCGGACCAGCGCATCAGGCGAAGACCACCCCGCCTGCGGATCAACCATGAGACCAGCGCAATCTCGATCACATTGGCCGACATATAGATCAGGGAGACAGGCAAGCCTTCTCCACTGACCAGGAAGGCCAAAAGGCCACCCACAAATACCGATGCCAGCAATGAACGGGTGGCTGCCCTGCCTTGACTCAGGATGAGGGCAAGGCCGATCGCGTTGACCGGCCAGATCGCAGCAATGTGCCCCATCTGGTGCGTCAGGGTCGAGGCGGCGAGCGTGACAAGAAAAACCACTCCGGCCAGCGCCGGGAGCATTAACGGCAGCGATCGCTTACCCGGTCCCCTCATCGATCGTACATCCCGTCCGCTTTAGAGAACCATGGTTAGCGATAATCATTGGCCAGATTACTAACGCCCGGTCGAAATGCTGTGTTTCGCCGCCTTCATGATCGCCGACAGGAGCAATACCGGCTCCCGGCCCCCTCAAGAAAAATCGCTAATGTACGGCTGGATGGTGCTGGTGCGAGCGGCGGGGGTCGAACCCGCATGACCGAAGTCGAGGGATTTTAAGTCCCTTGCGTCTACCAGTTTCGCCACGCTCGCAGAGCTGCGGTCAGTGTGCGCCGGCACCTTCCGTCGCCCGCATCGCCCTGAAATCCACGTCCGAGTCAGCGATCAACCAGACCAGACCGGCCCAGGCGGCGACGTTCTGGCTCATCTGCGACGGATCAATCTTGTTCAGGGTGTCGTCGGCCGTATGGTGCAGGTCGAAATAGCGGGTGCCATCCTGGGCCAGGCCGAACACCGGGACCCCGGCTCCGGCCAGCGGTCCGACATCGGCCCCGCCATGCATTTCCGGCTCCTGGGAGGTCAGTACGCCGATCGGATACAGGACCTCGGCCGCGGCCCTGGCGAAATCGCTGCCCTGGGCTCCCGGCGGCAGACCCAGCGCATAGACCCGGTCTGCGCCGAAATCGCTCTCGCCGGCGATGATGTGATTGTCGACCGCGTTCCCGATGCCGCGCAGATAAGCCCCGCCGCCGTTGCCGGTGTCAGTCGGCTGGGCGACCTCTTCCGAACCGTACAGAACCACCCGGATGGTCCGGGCCGGACGGCGTCCGCTGTCGGCGATCGCCTTGGCCGCGCCCAGGGTGATGGCTCCGCCGGCCCCGTCGTCAATGGCCCCGGTGCCCAGATCCCAGCTGTCCATATGCGAGCCGAGCACGATGACCTCGTTCGGACGCGTGCGGCCGACGATGTCACCGATGACATTCTGGGAATGGGTCTCATAGGTGTGGGCGGTCGAGGACAGACGGACCCGCACCGGCTGGCCCCTGGCCACCAGACCCGACAGTTGGTCGGCATCGGGTGCGGACAGGGCGAAGCCCGGCACGGGCACCCGGCCGTCAACGTAGCGGGTCGTGCCCGTATGCGGCATCCGATGGTCGTCGGACCCGGCCGAACGCATGATGAAGGCCAGCGCCCCCTTGGACGCAGCCGCCGACGGTCCGGCTCCGCGGATCCGGGTCAGGGGCCCGTAGCCGGCCCCATCCTGCATCCGCACCATCTGACCCGCGTCGACAAAGGCGATCTTGCCCGCCAGCGATCCGGCCGGGGCGGCATTCAGCGCCTCCAGGCTGGTGAAGCGCACGATCTCGGCCTCAATAACGCCATTGGTGCCCGGAGAATGGCCCAGGGCTGCGACCACCAATCGTTGCGGATGATCGCCGACGACAGAGGCGCTCTCCTCGCCACGCTCCCAGCCGACCAGAGGAAATTCCTCGATACGGACGTTCTGGAAGCCGTGGGCCCGCATATAGTCGGCGGCCCACGCTGCGGCATCCTGTTCGGAGCGCGACCCGGCCGGACGCGGCCCGAAGCGGGTCGTCAGCTGGGTGATGTAGTCCAGGGCGATATTGCTCGCCATGGCGCGATCCCGGACCGTCTCGGCCCGCGCGATGGTCGTCGCGTCCTGTGCCAGGGCCGGAGTGGCGACGAGGCCGAGCGCGAAGGCGCTGACAGCCAGTTTACGAGCGGAAAGAAACACAGGCACGCCTCCAGACTCAGGAACGAGGCGCGAACCCTAGCGAGACATGGGGCCGGCGCAAAGGCCGACGTCGGCTCACTCGCCCTTGATGAAGGCTTCGACCGGTCCCTGCAGCTTGACCGTCAGAGGCTTGCCCTTGCGATCGACGCGATTGCCCAGTGCCAGCCGGACCCAGCCCTCGGAGATGCAGTATTCCTCAACGTTGGTCTTTTCCTCGCCCTTGAAGCGAATGCCGATACCGCGCGTCAGCAGCTCGCCGTCGTGGAACGGGCTGGAAGGGTCCACCGAAAGGCGGTCAGGAAGCGTGTCGGACATGGCGGCCAGCGGATCTGCGTCAGGGGAAGGCGCGGTGATAGCCGTCGCCGCCGGTCCTGCCAATGGGCGCTCTACTGTACCGACTGCCGCGGCGGTGTCGGTGCCGCCGAAGCCGTCGAATCGGCCGCGGTCGCGCCGGACGGTTGATAGGCTCGCGGTCCGGACGGCGGTGGCGTCGCTGCAGGCGTCGCGGCAGGTGTCGCCGCCGGTCGACGGGCGGCCGGACGGGCGGTCGGACGGTTTGCCGAACGATTAGCGACCGGTTCGGGGGTCGACGGGGCAGGGTTGGTCGCGGCGGGTGGAGATGCAGCCGCCGTCTGGACCGGCGTCGCAGCCGCCGGGGCCGGAGTCGCGGCAGCGGCCTCCCCACCGGCAGCGGCGGTACGAACGGCCAGTTGCTGGGACTGGAAGCGATGCGCGAGCTTTTCGGTCAGTTCGCGAGCGGCGGCCGGAGGCATCTGGGCCATAACGGCAGCGAGAGAACGCGGACGCATTGCGGCCGCGACCGGCAGACGGACCTCGTCGTTCAGACTGTTGAACACCGCAGCGGCCTCACGCGGGCGCATGGCGGAATAGACCGCGACCAGACGATCGACCTCAGCCTTTTCACGGTCATCGACCTGGCCCAACAGCGCCTGAACCTCAAGCTTGATCGCCGCCAGCGCCTGGACCTTGGCATCCAGCTTCTGCTCCGCCGCGACCATCAACGGGAGCGTTGTGGCGAAATCAGCGTCACGAGCGTCCAGCTCGGTCCGGCGAGCCGACAGGCTCTGGATGATGCGCAGCTCCGCCGGCGAGATACCGGCCTGCTGGGCCAGCTGGTCAGGTGTCAGGGCGCAGACGGCGGGTGGCGGCGTCGTGCCCGGCGCGCCGGCGGGGGCGGCTTCCTCGGCCCAGGCCTTGGCACCATCGAACAGACCCGGTGCCACGCCGACGGCGCGCACAGCCACCACACCGCCGATGGCGATGGCAATAAGGGGCAGGAGACGCGGAATCTTGCTCATCAGATTTTACTCAAAAGGGGTCAGGCGGCGAAAAGATCTTCGTCCAGACTACGCCGGGCGCGATTTAGACTTTGTTGAGCAGCCTGGTTAGCGGCCAGAGCCTGAAACACAGGCGCGAATGTCCGGGCGGCTTCGGGTTTGGGCTTCACCTCGCCCGCAACCCCGTTGATACGCTCCAGCAGCGAGGCCATACGGCGGGCATGCCCGCCGTCATCCTCGGCAGCGGGGGCTACAGAAACCGGAGCAGCCGGTGCAGCCGGGACCGGAACCGGGGCCGAAACGGTTTCCCGAACCGGAGCCCGGGCAATCAGGACCTCAAGCTCCTGCTTGATCGCGCGGGCCTTGAGAATGCGATCATGCAGCAGGTCGGTTTCCTGACCCGAGGCCCGGAGCGAAGCCAGTGCGGCTTCGGCACGTCCCGCGGCGGTATTGAGCTCCGTCACAGCCCCGGCGAAAGCCAGCTGGCCGGCGCGCAACGAAACCAGCTTGCGTTCCAGTCGCACACCGTAGCCGATGGCCACGACCAGCAACAACATCAGGACCGCGTCGAGAATGATTCCAGTCATGTCAGCGCTTTCCCCGGGTCAGGCTTGTTGCGGCTTCAATATTGATCGGGCTCCCAACCCGCACGGCGATATGCTGACCCTTGCGACCCATCTTGCCGGTCGTGACGGGAATGGAGCCGCAGCGGATCGAAATGTCGGAATCCGGAGTCGAGTTGAGCATCAGTGTATCCCCAACCTTCAGTTCCAGTACGCGTGACAGCGGCACCTGCTGTTCGTCGAGTACGGCCCGGACTTCGGTTTCGGTCGTCCACAGCTCGGTAGCCAGGTGGCCTTCCCAGATATTGTCCCGTCCGAATTTCTCACCCATGAACTGCTGCAGCAGCATCTTGCGGATCGGCTCAAGCGTCGCATAGGGCAGCAGCAGCTCGACCCGCCCGCCCCGGTCTTCCATGTCGATTCTCAGCTTGACCAGGATCGCCGCATTGGCCGGTCGCGCGATCGCAGCGAAACGCGGGTTGGTCTCAAGTCTGTCGAGCACGAAATTCACAGGCGTCAGCGGCTCGAAAGCCGCCCGGGCGTCGGCCAGAACCACCTCGACCATCCGCTGCACCAGCACCCGCTCGATCGTGGTGTAGGGTCGCCCCTCGATGCGCAGGGCCGCCGTGCCGCGACGGCCGCCCAGCAGCACGTCAACGATTGAGTAGATCAGGTTGGAATCGACCGTCAGCAGACCATAATTGTCCAGCTCCTCGGCCCTGAACACCGCAAGAATCGCGGGCAGAGGGATGGAATTCAGATAGTCGCCGAAGCGGATCGAGGAAATGTTGTCGAGTGTCACCTCGACGTTGTCCGAGGTGAAATTGCGTAGCGACGTCGTCATCAATCGCACAAGGCGATCGAAAACGATTTCCAGCATCGGCAGCCGCTCATAGCTGACCAGCGCCGAATTGATGATGGCGCGAATGCCTGACCGTTCGGCCCCGTCGTCATCCCCGAGGTCAAAACCGAGCAGATTGTCGATCTCGTCCTGGTTCAGAACCCGTTCGGACGTGCCCTCGGCACTATTGCCGCCCAGGTCACCCTCGATACCGCCGAAAGGATCGTCCGGATCTACTGCCGTGGCTGTGTCTGTCATCTACTGGACCAGCATTTCTTCGATCAGCACCGCATCAACCTTGCCCGGCGCGGCCACCAGATTCACCCGACGGAGCAACTCGGCACGAAGCTGGAATGTGCCGGCCGACCCGGCCAGATCCTCTGGGCGCAGCTCGCGCAGGAAGCTCTGGAACATGTCCTGCATTCGCGGAGATTCACTCTGCAGGTGCGAAGCCAGATCGGCATCGGCCATTTCCAGGGTCAGCTTGAGCTTCAGGAACGTGGGACGCCCATCAGGAGCCTGTATGTTCACGACCATATCCGGCAGGGTGTAGAAGGTGACACCGTCCGGGCCCTCGCTGATCGTGCCCAGGGCCGGATTGTCCTCGCCGCCGGCAGGCGCGCCGTGACCGCCCCCCTCCTTCTTCTTGGCCGCCTTTTCATGCCCCCCCTTGGGCGCGGCACCATGCTCGTCCGCAGCGGCCTCGGCCGGCTTGGGCTTCATCAGGAAAAAGGCTGCGCCGCCACCGCCGCCCAGCACCAGAAGCGCTACGGGGATGATGATGAACAACAGCGGCAGCTTCTTTTTCTTGGGCGCGTCTCCGTCCTCGCCTTCGCCCTCACCCTCGGTGCCTTCGGCGTCTTTAGCGCCCTTGGCGTCCTTGGCTGCATCCGCGGCGGGCGGAGTCTCCTCGTCATCTGCTTTCGGGGCCTTGTTGCCCTTCTTCTTGCCAAATTTCAGCATTCGCGACGCCCCGGAGAATCTCTCCCTGCAGTAGCGGCCCTTTTGGTTAACGGGACGTTTAGAACCGGCAAATCCTGCCGGGTGCCGCGGGGGTCCAAACCGCAATAATGCCCACCACGACTGGGTTAACCATTCTGGCACGACCGTTGCGTGGAATGATGCGAAGGAGCACGCCCCACGTGGAAAACGCCACCTACATCGGACTGTCCAGGCAGATGACGCTACGCCGCGAACTCGACATCGTGGCCAACAACATCGCCAATGCCGACACAACCGGCTTCAAGGTCGAGCAGCTGCTCGTCGGTGAAGAGATCGGTGCGCGGGCCCGTAACGACAACGTCCGGCCCGGCGTCAGCTTCGTGCTCGACAACGGTGTCGGCCGCAATTTCGGCCAGGGGCCGTTGAGACAAACCAGCCGGCCGCTCGACTTCGCCATCGAGGGGGAAGGAACCTTCTTCAAGCTGAAGGATGGATCAGGCGAAGCCTACACCCGCGACGGTGCCTTCACCCTGGACCCCGAGGGTCGTCTGACTACCCAGGGCGGGGTGCCGGTCCTTGGCGACGGCGGCGAGATCATGCTCAACCCGGCCCTGGGTGAAATCGCCGTGGCCGCCGACGGCACCATCAGCCAGAACGGCCGGCCCGCCGGAAAACTGAGTGTGGTCCGCTTCGATGCTCTCGGAGCGATCGAAAAAAGCGGAGACGGTCTGTACCGCAACGCCTCCAATGCTGTCGCCGTCGATGCGACCGACGCCCAGATCCGCCAGGGGATGCTGGAAGGCTCGAACGTCAACTCGATCCTGGAAATCACCAATCTGATCGAGGTCAGCCGCGCCTACGAAAGCATCACGCGGATGATCGAACAGACCACCGAACTGTCCAAGCGCGCCGTCGAGCGCCTCGGGCGGGTCAGCTAGGAAAGATTGAACCATGCAAGCCCTCAGAACCGCAGCCTCCGGAATGGCCGCACAGGCCCTGAACGTGGAGGTGATCTCCAACAACATCGCCAACATGAACACGATCGGGTTCAAGCGGCAGCGAGCCGAATTTCAGGACCTGCTCTACCAGAACGTCGAACGTATGGGGGCCCAGTCCTCATCGCAGGGAACCGTGGTTCCCACCGGCATCCAGATCGGTGCCGGCGTGAAGGCGGGCAGCGTCTACCGCATCGTCGAACAGGGCACGCCGACCCAGACCGGTGGCCGCTTCGATGTCGCCATCGACGGCCGGGGGTATTTCCAGATCAACCTGCCGTCCGGTGAGACCGCCTTCACCCGGGCCGGTAATTTCTCGCTCAACGGCGAAGGCCAACTGGTCACCGACGACGGCTATGCGGTCCAACCGGCCATCTCCATTCCCCAGGACGCCGTTGACGTGGTCATCTCGAAGTCAGGCCTGGTTCAGGTCATCACCCAAGGGTCGCCCCAACCTCAAACGGTGGGTCAGCTCGAGATCGCCACCTTCTTCAACGAGGCCGGCCTCGAGGCCATCGGCGACAACCTGCTGCTGGAGACGGCGGCTTCGGGACCGGCGACCACCGGGGCACCGGGTGACGCTGGTTTCGGACAGCTACTGCACGGCTTCACCGAGTCCTCCAATGTCGACGCGGTGTCCGAGATCAGCGCCCTGATCATCGCCCAGCGCGCCTATGAAATGAATTCCAAGGTCATTTCCACCGCCGATCAGATGCTGTCGGTGGCAGCCCAGGCGAAGGGCTAGGACCATGCGATTGATCACTGGCACAGTCACACTGGCCCTGACCCTCATGATCGCGGCTCCCGCCCTGGCCGGACCGGTCACGTTGAAGGCCAGTCCGGTCGACGCCGACGGACAGGTTACATTCGGCGATATTTTCGACGGCGCGGGCAGTGCCTCATCCGTCATCGTCGCCTACCGCAGCGGTCCGTCCGTCGTGATGGAGGCCGGGCAGTTGCAGAGTCTGGCCCGGCAATCGGGGCTGGACTGGGACAACCCGCGCGGTCTGCGTCGTGTGGTCATCCGCAACGCCGCAATGGCTCCCTCCGCCCCGGCACCCGTCACCGGCCCGTCAGACAACAGCTTCACCCGGACCGCCGCACCGACCTATGCCGCACGGAGCGAACGGGTCATCTCCCGCAACGATATCGTCCAGGTCGTCTACATCGTCGGTGCGGTAAAGTTGACGATCAGCGGGCGGGCCACGGCCAATGCCGCGGCAGGCGAACCGGTATCCGTACTCAATCTCCAGTCCGGCCGGACCATTGACGCCCTGGCCGTCAGTCCCGGTCAGGCTATCGCTGGCCCGGCCGCCGTTCAGGCCCGCGCCAGTCTCCAGTAGGTCGTCGCCCGTCAGGGCCAGTCGAAAGAATCAGGTTCATGCGTAATACCGTGGTCATCTCCCTCGCCGTCCTTTCCCTGGGGGCCTGCTCGACCGCCATGGAGGCCGTTCGGGGTCCCGAACTGGCTCCGATTGGATATCCCGCCGCCCTGATCCCGGTGCAACAAGCCTATATGCCGCCGCCCCAGGCCCGTCAGGCGGCCAGCTCCAATAGCCTGTGGCGGACAGGTGCCCGCACCTTCTTCGGGGACCAGCGCGCCCGGCGGATCGGTGACATCCTGACCGTGACCATCAACATCGATGATCGCGCCCAGACCCAGAACACCACCGACCGGAGCCGTTCCAACAATATTTCCGGCGGGGTCTCCAATCTGTTTGGTCTTGAAAACAGCATCGGCCGGGCCTTCCCCGGCGGCTTCGACCCCGCGAACATGGTGGGCATGGGCGGATCGTCGACGGCGAACGGCACCGGTTCTGTCAGCCGTTCCGAAAAAGTCTCCCTGACCATCGCGGCGGTGGTCACCGAGGTGCTGGCTAACGGAAACATGGTGATTCAAGGTAGGCAGGAAGTGCGTACCAACCGCGAGGTCCGCGAACTGACCGTGGCCGGTATCGTGCGGCCCGAGGACATCTCCTCGGCCAATACCATCGACCACACCCAGATCGCCGAGGCCCGCATCAGCTACGGCGGACGTGGCGACATCAGTCGCGTCCAGGCCACACCTGCGGCCCAGTCACTGCTCGAGCGCTTCAGCCCGTTCTGATGTCTGCGCCGCCCCGCAGGCCCTGGGTCGGCGGGGTCAGGTGACACCGCGTCAATTCGACCACAGCAGCGGAAGCCTCCCGCTCTCAACAAGCTGTGCCGTGAACCGTTAACGGTGATCCGCGTTTGACCCTCAGACGCGAGTATCCAATGTACAGAATCCTTGTCCCTGCTGTCGCCGCCCTCGGTCTGGTCGCATTCGGTGCCCAGACCAGAACGCCTGTCGACAATTCGCTGACCGAACCGGCCGCAATGGAATGGCTGCGGAGTCAGGAAGGCCAGACGGCCAAATTGGCGTATGGCGTGGCCAATTCCGACCATCTGGCGCTGATGCTTACCTGTGAGCCCGGCCAAAGCAGTGCCACGGTATACGGGGATCTGAAGCCTGTCGGTGCCGGTCTCGTGCCAACCGCCACCAGCCTGACCGAGATCGACCCGCTCAGCGGTGAAGGGGCCCCCGACACCCACATTGCCTTGCGCGACCCTGCCCTGCAGGATCTGGCCCGACGCGGCGTTCTGAATGTCGAAGGCGACAGCGGCAGGTTCCGGATTTCGGCCAGCAGATCTGAACGTCAGGTCGTCGCCGGTTTCTTCGCCTATTGCAGTTCGGCCCGGGTCTGACCATTTCTGTTCCGACGGCTGGGGGGCTGATGCATGAGCGGTTTGTTGGGTATCACCTTGGCGCTGCTGTTGCAGGTCGGCCAACCACCGGCGACGGCCTGGACCTGGACGCTCTACGATGACTCTCCGCTGGTCCTGGCCAATGAGGTCCCCGATACCGCCCGACTGAGATCAACATTCGAATGTGATCCCGGAACCAGTATTGTCAGACTGTCCCTCTATCAGGCTGTCCCGACCTCGGGTTTTGCCCGCGTAGCTGCCGGGTCGGCCACGACCATGGCCCAGGTCGAACGGATCAGGGGCTCCGGTCTGCGCCTCGCGCTGCGCACGGACCATCCTGTTTTCGCGGCCTTCGCCGCCGACGGCCGTCTCTCCGTCAGGATCGGCGAAGAACAGCGGCTCATAGAGGTTCAACGCCCCCACCTGGCCAAATTACGCCGCTTTGCCGAGCTCTGCGCGGAATGAATCGGATAACTGACATGCGGACCCCCGCTCTGCTGATGATCAGCGGCCTGTCACTGGCGATATCCGCCTGTGCCACGCTGCCCACCTCATCGACAGACACGTCCTCGTCCCCGGCCTCGACTGCCACTCCGGCACCCGTGCCTGGCTATGACTGGTTCCTGCACCTGGATGGCAGCGAAGCCCGGCTGGCCTATGGACTGCGCGACAGCGACGATCTGAGGCTGGGCATGGACTGCCGCCGCGGATCCGGACGTCTCGAGCTCAGCGCGACCGGAGCCGCCCGGGCCAGGCCGGAAATCCATATCGAATCCGACGGCGAAACAGGGCGCTACCCCGCGGAATCCGAAACCTCCGAGCTGCATGACGGCGTCTTTCTGACGGCCCATGCAAATACCGGTGCCCCCGTATTCCAGCGTTTCCGCAGCGTCGGCTGGCTGGCGCACTGGCAGGATGGAGACCGCCACGCCTACGCCGCCCAGCGCGGTTCCCGTGAAACCATCGAGCGGTTTTTCGCCTTCTGCGGCTAGAACAGAAGCCCGGGTCCGGACTCACGCCTTGACGTAGCAGGCCCGCTCCGGTGCAGTCAGACCTGCAACGGGGATCCTGACATGACACGACCAACGATGATCGCGGCTGCGGTTCTTCTGGCAGGGCTGGCCGGACCCCTTCCGTCATACGCCCGGGACACGCCCGTCGTCGCTGTCCAGGCCGAAGCGATTGACGCACGACTGGCCCCCATCCTGGCCGACTATGAAGCCTATCTGCGCGCCAATGATCCGGTCACCTCCGGGCTCGACGGCGACCGGCCGGCCCTTTCGCGCCTCCCCGACCTGTCGCGCGCCGGTGAGCTGGCCCGTCGGCAGCCGCTGCAGTCCCTGTTGGCCCGGCTCGACGCCATCGCTCCTGAAACGCTGAACAGCAACGACGCCCGTAACCAGGCCTTTGTCAGCCTTCTGATCCACCGCGAGCTCGACGGCATCGCCCTCGACACCTCGCGACTGGCCTTCAATTCGGAAGGAGGGATCAGCCAGAGTGTCGCCTATTTCGCCACGGTCACCCGGATTTCCACCCTGGCCGACGCCGAGGCCTGGCTGGCCCGCCTGGACGGAACGGCCAGACTCTTCGACGACACCCTGGCCAATGCCCGGCGCGGGGTTTCGACCGGTATGGTCCAGCCGGCATCGGTCGTGGCAAGTGCGCTCAATCTGGCCCGCACAGACGTCAACCTGTCGCCCGACACTGACCCGCTGCTCAAGCCGTTCGCCGACCTTCCCGCATCGATTCCGGCCGAGCGGCAGGCGGCCCTGCGGCAACAGGCCCGGGCCATCGTCGCTGACGACATCATGCCGCGCCGCCGCGCCTGGCTGGCCTTCCTGACCGACGAGGCCCTGCCTGCGGCCCCGACCGCACCGGGCCTGGTCCATCGCCCCGGCGGTCGCGAGCTCTATGCCTATTTCGTGCGCGGCTACACCACCACCGACCTGACGCCGGACCAGGTCCACCAGATCGGCGTCGAGGAAGTCGCCCGCATCCGCGCGCGCATGGACACCGAGATGCGCGCCGCCGGCTGGACCGGCGATTTCGCCGGTTTCCTCGCCTTCCTGCGCAGCGACCCGCAGTTCTACGCCACCTCGCGCGAAGACCTGCTGGAGAAGGCATCGGAGATGGCCAAGCGCGCCGACGACCACCTGCCCGGCCTGTTCGGCACCCTGCCGCGCCTGACCTATGGCGTGCGCCCCGTGCCCCGCGCCATCGAGGACAGCTACACCACCGGTCGCTACAACGGCGGCTCGATGAAGTCCGGGATCGCCGGCGGCTATATGGTCAACACCTCACACCTCGACCAGCGCCCGCTGTACGAGCTACCGGCCCTGACCCTGCATGAGGCTGTGCCCGGCCACCACCTGCAGATCGCCCTGCAGCAGGAGGCCGAGGACCAACCCTATTTCCGGCGCGGAGCCGACGTCACCGCCTTCGTCGAGGGCTGGGGCCTGTATTCGGAATTCCTCGGCGAGGAGATGGGCTTCTACCGCACCCCCTATGAGCGGTTCGGCCGCCTCAGCTACGAGATGTGGCGCGCCTGCCGGCTGGTGGCCGACACCGGCCTGCACTGGATGGGCTGGACCACCGAGCAGGCCCGCGCCTGTTTCCGCGACAACTCCGCCCTGGCCCCGCTCAACATCGAGACCGAACTGCAGCGCTACATCGGCTGGCCCGGTCAGGCCACGGCCTACAAGATCGGCGAGATCCGCCTGCGCGCCGTTCGTGCCCGCGCCGAAGCGGCGCTGGGCGACCGGTTCGACATCCGCGCCTTCCACGATGCCCTGCTGGTCGACGGCCCGCTGCCGCTGGACCTGCTGGACGCCCGCATGGACGCCTGGATCGCCGGACAGGCCGTCAGGTAAGGCCCAGTTCGGCCCGCGCCTTGCGCGTCAGCTTCGCCACGATCAGGGCGTGGGCCGTCTGCAGATGCCCGATCAGTTCCGCATCGTCCCAGTCGCCGGAGTCATCCAGATTCACCCATCTGGCCCGCGCCAGATAGGGAGCCGGCTGCGCGCGCCCGGTCCCGGTCAGCACTTCATAGGCGATGTCCGAGACCTTGAACGACACCCGGCCGGCGTCACCGGCCATGGCAAACATCCTGCCGCCGACCTTGTAGGTGTCGTGGTCATGCCCGAACGGATGATCCAGCGTCACCGCCGGCAGGGCCAGGCAAACTCTGCCGACTTCCGCCCGGTCCATGCTCAGGCCCCCACACCAACGCCGATCGGGCAGACCACGCCGGTGCCGCCGATGCCGCAATAGCCGTCGGGATTCTTGGCCAGATAGGCCTGGTGATAGGCTTCGGCGAAATAGTACGGCCCGGCCGGGGCGACCTCAGTGGTGATGGTCCCCTCCCCGGCCGCCGTCAGCGCCGCCTGATAGGCGTCGCGCGAGGCCTCGGCCTCGGCCCTCTGTCGGTCATTCAGGGTATAGATGGCCGAACGGTAGGTGGTGCCCACGTCATTGCCCTGACGCATGCCCTGGGTCGGGTCGTGGTTTTCCCAGAAGGCCTTCAGCAATTTGGCGAAGCTGATCTCCGCCGGATCAAACACCACCTGCACCACCTCGGCATGGCCGGTGCGTCCGGTGCAGGTCTCCTCATAGGTCGGATTTGGCGTGATCCCGCCGGAATAGCCGACCGAGGTGACCCAGACGCCGGGCAACGACCAGAAGATCCGTTCAACGCCCCAGAAACAGCCCATGCCGAGGACGGCGGTCTCAAATCCGTCGGGATGCGGCCCCTGCAACGGCCGGCCGTTGACGAAATGGACCGCGTCGGTCGGCAGTGGCGTGTCCCGTCCCGGCAGGGCGTTGGCGGCGTCAGGCAGGGCGGCGGCGTCGCGGATCGACATCTCGGAACTCCATTGAACGGTCGCTGTCCATATAGGGACGGCAAACTGGCTTGCCGAGGGGGGCATGGTGGTCTATCAGCCTCGCCTCCGCCGGGACGACCCCCGGCGGCCTCGCCCAGGCGTGGAACGGACAGGTGGCGGAGTGGTCGATCGCGCACGCTTGGAAAGCGTGTGTACGTGAAAGCGTACCGAGGGTTCGAATCCCTCTCTGTCCGCCACGGCCTCACAATTATGTTTATAATTCAACAGTGTAGTTGAAATTGGTCTTTGGTGCCAACAAGAGTCCCACCTCCTGAGGTGGAGTGGAAATGCTGTGGCGACCTGGCGCCAAGTGCGGACATCACCTTGGGTCCGCAGACGCGACGTTCCCAGATCGACGGGTTTCCGCTTTCCGTGCGGACAGTGCCCCAGCCCGCCATCACCACCGGGGGCGGCGCTGATACTTTCGCTTGGAATCAGGAACCGGCGTTCGCCCTCCCCGCCTGTTGCGCATAAGCGGGCCGCCGCGAAACGTCTGCCTCAACTCAGCGCCTGGTGCCTCTCACTGAACTAGGAACGACCATAAATCGGGTTGGAATAGATCCAGGTGACCTCCCGATCAGCACCAAAGGCTGTCGGAACCATGACGACGCTCTCAACGCGATAAACGCCCGGACGATCGTCCCGGTAGGCGTAGGTCGGGGCTCCCGGCCGACTGGTCGCGACGACGACACCATTGCGCAGGACCCGGGTGACTGCGTGCAGGGCCGCAGCCGTGCTGGGCAAGGTCACAGAATAGGTTGTGCCAGAACCGGCGATGAACTCATCGCCCATAACGACCCTGGTTTCACCGCGGGTTCCCGTGAACATGAATCCGGTCGCGTCACCGAGAACGTCAAGAGAAACGTACAGATGGCCGTCGCCGACGGCCCGATAAACCAGAGCCTTGTCGGTTTCGAAATCGCCAGACATCGGCACGTCGGAAACGATATGATTCCGCGCGATACGCATGATCTCGGCGGCAGGCGGAAAGGCCCACCGTTTGTCGGCCCACAGTTCGATCGACTGGTGAATGTCCGGCGCATAGACGCCGACGAAGCGACGGCGTTGCGTCATCGTGTCCCAAATTCTGAGCGTCGGTGCGTTGTCAGACCCCAGTTCGAGATAGGCTTTCATCCGGTTGAAGGGCAGCAGGGCGATCGCCGTCAATTTCGACGACAGGGGTGCCGCATAGAACTGATCCGCCAGATCGAGGATCTCCATACCGCCGACCCGGTCGTCGATCGGCCCCCGCCAGCCCCATTTGCGGTGCGCCGGATGGGCAATCAGGGCCAGTGCCCCCTCGTGGGCTACCGTGTCCAGCAAGGCACCCGTGGTCTCACGGCCGGCCTTGGCCCTGGCGGGGACATTCATCTCCAGCAGGTGGCCTTCGGGCTGTGAATTTTCTGCACCGGCGAGAACAAGCACGCCATCGCGCCAGCCTTCCTCGCCTGCCGTGATCGGTTCAAGCGTACTGTGGTCGGTGACGATCAGGAAGCGAATGTCCTGCTCTGCCGCAGCCTGTGCCAGAGATTCATAGGACGCCGAAGCGTCGTCCGAATAGTCGCTGTGCAGATGGATCAGACCGGCATAGTCATAATGATCTTCCGGGGGGATAGCCGGGAGCGGCAAGCTGACCGCCTGAGCCCGGGTCAAATGCGCCAGCCCTGCGGTCAGGAGAATGCACAGCACAAGACCGACCAAAACGCGCGTTCTCAGCGGATGTTCGGACTGTACCTTGTGTGCGCCAGGCGACCCGGGCGACGACGCGGAGTCCCCGTTCCGCCGGCGCGGATTTGACCAGGGGGCGTTGGGTGTTGCGTCCGCCCTCCCCACACCGAGCCCCGGGCCCTTCGTCAACCGGACAGAACGCGAGTTACGGCACACAGCTGTCGATGCATTCATTTCGCGCTGGTGGCGAAATAGGTCTCGAGCTCGTCGACCAGATCGAGTTCTGCCTTTGCCCTGCGACCCGCATCCGCACTGTCATGGGCGTGAACGGCAGTCTTCAGACCGACAACGGAGGCTCCAAACCGACCCCTTAGCCCGACATCCGAAATCCGGGGTTCGATCTCAGCCCACCGTGCTGCGGCATAGTCTGCGGCAACAACGGCGTCGTCCCACCGGATGGGCGTGGCCGAGACATCAACGGCATACCGGAATCCGGCATAGTCCAGAAGACTGACCTGAACGGGCACGACCGCTGTCCCATCACCGGCGGAAACGAACAGGCGGAAGGCTTCGATCGATGCAATCGCCAGATCGGCGCGTGCCATCGAGCCCCGGGCCCGTTCTATCACCTGGAGATACAGAGCCAGTTCGCCAGCGGGGCGGGACTGCAGCAGATGACTGTCACGGGCCGCTGCGACCTTCGCCTGCGCGATCATGGTATCCAGCTGGCCCGGCGTCGCGGTCGCAGCCTGTTCCGTCAGGGTCTCGAAATACTCCGACGCCGCGAGGGGGGCTGCGACCGGGGCACCGGATGTGGACGCAGCGGCTCCTGGAACGGCGACGGTCGGCTCGGCAGGCGGAGCCGGGTTTGTCTTCTGACAAGCCGTCGCCGAAAACAGGGTCAAACCCGCCAGGGCGAAGAGTGCGACGCGGTGTGCGCCGACGGGGGCGTGAGCTAATGTCATTCCGGAGCCTTTTGAAACAGGGGGTGTCGTTGGATAAACGGCACCGCCAGGCCACCACCTCAAATCGAGGCGGGCAGGAGGCAGTTTCGTGACTCAGGCCTCCATCCGGATCCGGCCATCCTCCATGCGCACAACCCTGTCGGCATAGGCCTCCAGGCGGGGATCGTGACTGACGCAGACCACACCCGTACCCTCATCCAGAGCCGTCGCCCTGAGCATCTCGGCGATCTGCCGTCCATTGCTGGAGTCCAGGGCCGAGGTCGGTTCATCGGCGAAAATCAACCGGGGTCGTTTCGCCAGCGCCCGGGCGATGGCGACGCGTTGGCGTTCCCCACCCGAAAGCGAGTCCGGCCGGTTCTTCAGGCGATGACCGAGCCCCACATCTTCCAGAACACTGGAGGCCCGGGTATCGGCCAGTCGGCGCTTCAGACCCTGCCGACGCAGAACGATGCTCACCTGCTCCATCGCCGTCAGAGCCGGAATGAGATGAAACCCCTGAAAGATGAAACCGAACGAGGCCAGCCTCAGGGCGTCGCCCTGGTGACGACTGAGACCGGTCAAATCCTGCCCGAGAACCTCGACCTGGCCTCCATCCGGCGTCAACAGTCCGGAGGCGATCGCCAGCAAGGTCGACTTTCCCGAGCCCGACGGCCCCGAAACCATGACGAACTCTCCTCGCTCGACACTGAAGTCTGTCGGGAAAAGCGCGGTCACAGGACCGCCGCCCGTGACGTAGGTTTTTCCGATGCCGCGCGCCGTGAGGACGGGATCACGCTTCATGCCGCCCCTCCCCGCGCCAGGCTCAACAACACCCGCTGCCGCAGAAGCTGGGCCTGGGCCTGGGCAACCGCCAATCCGGCATCCTCGAGCGCGACACGAGCAGTCGCCATCGCGACACCATCGATAACCCCCTCATGGTGACGTCGCTCGGCCAGACGAAAACGAGTCTGCGCCCCGTCAAAATGTCGCCGGGCCAGCGCCAGCTCCGCCGATGCAGCGGCATCGTGTTGCACGGTGCTCTGCAGATCGAGCCAACCGTCTACCACGGCCTTGCGCCAGGCCAGTTCAGCCAGGTCTGCGTCGGCCGACGCCTGGGCGACGCGAGCCCGATTGGCTCCTCCGTCTACCACGGCATGAGTCAGGCTGGCCGCCGCCGCCCAGGCCAGGGCACGGACGTCCAGCAGGGCGGCGAAGGCGGCGTCGGGCGTTCCCAGGGCGGCGACAATCCTGAACCCGGGTCGGGTTGCCGCAATCGCTGCAGCGCGATGGGAATCCGCGGCCTGGAGTCGAGCAAAGGCGGCCCGTACCTCTGGTCGGGCGTCTACGTCGTCAGAGGCCACGGTCTCGCCCGGAACGGTAACAACCTCAGGAAGATTACCGGGGGAAATTTCAAGGTCGGCCACACCGCCCAGCAGGGCCTGAAGTCGCAATCGTTGAACAATGGCTTCAACCGATGCGGCCTGCTCGGCGGCAGCGGCGTCTGCGACCATGGCACCGGCCTCAAGGACATCGTCTTCACTGGCGGATCCCGCACCCGCCCGTATACGGATCAGGTCACGACGACTTCCGATGAACCCGGACCTTCTCCTGGCCGAGGCCTCTGCCTGTTGCGCATAGCGAAAATCCACATAGGCCGTCACCGTCCTGGCCGCGACTAGGTGTCGGGCTGCTTCGACTTCGATCGCGTTGGCAGCCGTCTCGCTGTCCGCGGACGCAATCTCCTGCTTGAGCCGGCCCCACAGGTCGACCTCATAGCTCGCCTCCAGGGTCGGCGAAGCGCCGACCCGACTCCGACCGAAGGTTTCCCCGCCGGTCACACCGGAAAGGCCGGTATCGATCTGGATTGACCGACCGGAGCGCGCGAGGGCGGCGTCGGCTTCAGCGCGTTCCAGACGCGCCAGGGCAGACTTTATGTCGAGATTGGTCAGGTCGGCCCTGCGCAACAGGGCGCGCAACTCGGGATCGTCAAAATCCTCGCGCCACGACGTGGGGGCTGTGGGCACCAGAGAAAGGGCCGTGGGCCGCTCTGTCTGGGGCACCCCGGCACAGGCTCCGAGCGCCAGCATCACAACCATCATCGCACAGACAAATGACTTGCTCATGGTGCAATCCGCACGAGGACCCGCTGGCCGAGACGAAGGGCGTCACCCCCCTGCAGGCTGAGGACGATCTCGAGACTGCGGGTGTCAGTCGGTGCGGTTGGGTCACCGGGGATGGTCGACGGCCCGTACATCGCCGCCACCCGCTCGATCCGGGCGGGAAAGGATCTCGACGGATTGGCCTCCAGGCTGACCGTGGCCGTCATGCCTGGATGCAACCGGTCGGCAAAAGCCTCATCCAGTTCAGCCCGCACGATCCGAGCGCCGTCCGGCTCCAGCAGAAACAACGGTGTACCGGCCGCGACCCATGTACCGTTGGAAACAGATCGTCGGATCACCCGTCCGGCGACCGGTGCCGTCAGCCTGCGAGCATCGACTGCATAGGCATCGAGACGACGGTGCGCCCGAGCCGCAGCGGCCGAGCGTCGAGCAATGGCCAGTCCGGCACGAGCCTCTCGGGAGGCCTGCAGGGACTGGTCCGCCTCTTGCTGCGTGCCGGCATCGGCCGAGGCGAGTCTCTGCAGACGGGCTGCGTCTGCCTCGGCCCCGGCGAACCGGACAGCGGCACTCGTGGCCCGGGCATCCGCCTCAGCGATGTCAGCCCCCGAAGCGTCAAGGGTCAGTCGTGCCAGACGGTCGTCGAGTCGAGCCACGACCGCGCCCGCCGCGACCTCATCGCCCTCTTTCAGATCGACGGTCCGGATGATCCCGTCAGTCGGGGCCGCGATGGAGATCAGGCCCGGGTCCGCATCAATGGTGCCCCGTCCCACTGCGATCGGCGGAGGACCGTCATGTTCAGTCGCGGCGGATGCCCGGTCCGGACCATCGCAGGCGGCGAGCGAGATCAGAACGGCGATCAGGAGAGGAATGTGAGGTTTCATAGCAGCAGGCTCGCAGGGTCGGCCAAGGCCACGCGTCGCAGCGCCCAGGCGCCGGACCCGAGGGCCACAAGAATGATGAGGATCCCGGCCGCGACCATCATGGGCAGGGACAGAATGATCGGCACACCCTGGGCCCGGGCGACGAACGCCAGGAGAACGGTCAACACTCCGGCCGCCGCAAGGCCTGCGACGCCGACCCAGGCGCTCTGCTCCAGCACGATGACTCTGAGAGACCCCATCGAAAACCCGAGCGCCCGCAGTGCGGCGTACTCCTTGATCGAGCCCACGACAGCGGCGGTCAAAGTCTGGCTGGTGATGATGACGGCAACGGCGAGAGCAACAATACTGCCGAACAGAAAGGCCACGCCGGCACCGGATTCCGACAACCAATAGCGGGTCGTCCTGTCAGCAAAGGCTCCGGCGTCAAGCGCCTCGAAGCCGCTGCTCTGTCCAATCCTGTTGAGTCGGCGCGCCGCGGTGGTCGCGGCCGCGGACGAGTCAAACCTGGCCAGGACATAGGCGACCATGCCCTCAGGTCCCGCCGCCGGATCGAGGCTTCGGGTCGTGGGCAGGGAGGCGATGACATTGACGCCCCCCAGACCGCGCAGACCGTGGGTCAGCCCGGCCACGCGGACCCGCCGACCGTTGATCTCGACCATGTCCCCCAGACGCACACCCAGCTTGTGGATGTCGCCGTCATCGATCAGGACGGCCCCTGGTTCGGCCAGGCTGGCCCGCTGCTCCGGAGTCAGAGTCGTCGCCAGCGCCAGTGCACCGGGGTCGAGCGAAACACCGACGATATAGACGTTGACCATGCCCTGGCTTTCGGTACGCCACTCGCCCGAACCCCACAGAAAGGGTTCGACCTGGCGCACGCCGGGCTGCATCCACGCCGACATTTCGGCCTGATCACTGATGGGTCGCCCCAGATCGACGCTCTGAACCCCGGGATATCCGATCCACAGATCCGCTGACGAGCGGGTCACATACAGGCTGGACAGCGAGAATATGCCCAGGATCAGTGCCGCCTGCAGAAGGACCAGAAGACCGGAAAAGGCGACGGCGACCACAGCCGGCGAAAACCGGCGCCAGTCATGGATCAGGCTCTTGAGCCCCAGCGACATCATGGGCGATCCCGCCCGATCAGCCAGACTCCAGCGAGGACGGTGAGCCCCCCCAGGACCTGCAATCCACCAATCGGTTCGTGGAAAAGGGTCCAGCCCGCGACCATGACCAGAAGATACCCCAGGGCCAGCATCGGAAAGGCCGCGCTCAGCTTGATCTCGGCAAGGACGATCATCCACGTCGCCATGCTGAGAACTTCGATGACCAGTAGCAGTGGGCCCCATGGCTGACTCAGGGCGGCTATCAGCCAGTCCACGCCGAACGGCATGCCCTGAAGCGCCAGTGCGGTGAATTTGGATGCCACCTGATAGCCAAGGCCCAGCAGGGGCAGACCCAGACACAAAGCAACGAGCGACAGACGGCGACTGACCGTTCCCTGTTCAGTATCCCGGCTCCAGATCGTCATGCCGCCGGCCTCAGCGTGGGGTCCGCCGCGAACAGGGGAGCCACCAGGTTCAGCCCGCGGTTCATCAGGCGATTGCGATGCCGGAAATACAGGCTGGTGCCGATCAGGGTGCTGCCCAGCCGCAGCTTGATGTCATAGGCGGCCGCCCCGCTCTGATAACGCGCGAGGCTCACCTCAAGACAATAGTCTATATTGTTGAACCAACTAAGAAAATATAGATCCAAAGCTCGCCCGCGGTCGCCGTCCATGACGAAGAATTTGTCCGTCAGGATGTCGTCGCCGCGCAGCAGCATATTCACGGCCAGCAAGTCGTTGCCGGACCAGTACAGGCCATAAACGGCCCGTTCTCCCATTGCCGTGGACACGCCAGAAAAATAGTCCGGCGTCAGGTCTTCGAACTGCATGTCGGCGCGGTCACGGGTCTGGCGGTACAGCGCCATTGTCTGGTCGAGCACTCCATTGAGGTCATGCCGCCATTCCAGTCGCACCTTCGCGCGGTTGCGAAGCTTGCGACGCATATCCTTGCGCGTTCCCGGCGACAGGGTCGCCAGATAGGCCTCAAGCGTGTGGAAGGCGATGTCGAGGCTGGCGACGGGCAAACCGGCGATGCCGCGATATCCTCGCGCGCCAGCGACCGCATTCCACAAAGGTGCCTGGTGGGTCGGTACGTCCTTGACGCCCATCAGGTGCGCCCCGCCCCGTGCCGCCTCGGCCTCAAAGGCGTCCAGTATCAGCCGCAGCAGCGCGGGCTGTCGGCCCGGACCGGCCTCGGGGGAGAATCCCAACGGCAGCATCTCAGTGCAGGGCGAGCCAAGGCAGGCCAGAGGCAGGATCAACATATTGGGAAACACACGGCGAACGCCCGCGATCATCCGCCGCCCCACGTCTCCCAAAGTCGTATCAAGTGCATAGGTTGTCAGGAACATCGGCACTGCCGCCAGCAGCCGTCCGGCATCCTCGACGACCACATAGCGCCAATCGAACGCGTCGAGGCCCGCGGTCTCGACCGCTCGCAGATAGGCGAAGGATTCGACTTCATCCGGAAAAAGACGGTCCCACGACTCGCGACCGATATCGGCAATCGAAGTGACGACGCGCGCTTCAGGCATGGGCGGCTTCCAGCGCAGACACTCTGGTTCCGTGGCGGGCGAAAAAGCCGGCCGACAGTTCCGCGACCAGGTCGCGCTCCCGATCCACATGAATCATGTGGAAGCTGTCATTCAGAAAAGTCAGCTCGGTAGAGCCCGCGAGGCAGGCTTGCAGACGGTGCGCGTTCCCGGGGCTGCTCATGTCGTCTTCGCGGGCGTGCAGAATCAAAGTTGGTGTTGTGATGGTAGGCCCGACAACCTCGACCCGGCGCCCCAGACGGTAGAGCTGATAAAGGGCCCCCAGGGGCATGGTGTCGATCGCGCCGTCTATCAGCCCTCCGGTCGAACTGGCGGCCAGTGCTCTCAGCCGTTCATCCTTGAGCCCGAAAGGCGAAGGCTCATTAATGGCGATACGGCGCAGGCCCGGCAGGTTGGCGACCAGTTGAATCACCGGAGCGCCCATGGCCCATCGCGGCATGTTCCAGCCGTCGTACTCAAAGGTCATCGAATAGGCGGCTACGCTGCGGATCGCCGGTGTTTCTGCTGCCAACAGCAACGCCAGGGCCCCACCGGCGCAGATGCCCGCGACATGAACCTCGTCGACCTCCCTGGCGAACGCTTCATGGGCGATCCGGACACTGTCGAGCCAGGCCCGCCAGTCGGTGCGCAGCAGATCGGCTTCCGTGCCACCGTGTCCCGCCAGCTGAGGGCAGAAGCAGGAAAAACCCCGGCGACGCAGGCGCTTGGCCAGAGGTCTCATCTCTCCCGGAGCGCCGGTCATGCCATGCAACAGCAAGACGCCTTTTCCGCTGTCGTGCGATACTGAAAAACTTCGATCGGGAATCCCCCGGCCATCCTCGCGCGACATCGGAAGGCCTTTCAATGTGGAGGGAAGGTCGGTCATGCGGCGGACAGGCCGACGCACATGACGCCTGCAAGGATCAGCACGGCCCCCACCGCCTGTTCGAACGTCATCCGCTCCTTGAGCAGCAGGGCACCTGCCGCCGGGACCCCCGCGTAGGACAGCGTCATCAGCGGGAAGGCGACGACGAGCGGAACGGACTGCAGGACCACGATCCAGATCGCCGTCTGCGCCACCCACAAAACGATTCCGGCCCACAACCAAGGCTCACGGACGAGAGCCATCGCGTAGTTTTCGCGCCCGGCTGCCCGGTTCGCCGCGAGCTTGAAGGTCAGTTCGTGCGCGATCTCCGCGGAGATGCACAGTCCGATCAGTCCGAAAGCGGACCAGCTAAGCGGGCTCACTGGACCACCCGCTCGAAGCAGTCGAGTAGGGCAATGTTCACCGCCTCATTGAGTCGCTTCGCGCCCGGCGACGGTGACGCCCAGGGTTGATCCAGCAGGGCTTCGCCCCGCTTCATCAAGCCGTCGAATCCCTTGCCGCCGTAACGCGGACGCGACCAGTCTCCGGTCACGTCCGCACCGATCAGCCGGCGGCCGCTCGCGACCACGCCGATCAGCGTCTTGAGGTAGTCCAGGCCGATCTCGCCCTGATCCCAGTTGGTCGCGGCGTCGCTGGGTTTCAGAACGTCCTTATCGACGGTCACATAGACGGCGTCGGTCTGGATCCGTTCATAGAGAAGCGAGGCGAAGGCCGACTTTCCAAGGGTTTCAATCGTTGGCCAACGCCGACCGAACAGATCCAGTGCGCCGCCTTGAGGGGCCCGGTAGGCATACATCTCCAGCAGACCATCATGTATCAGGGCCGCATCCGCCGCGTCCGTCCCCGGCACGTCGATATCCGGGCTGCACACGCCGACCGTAATCACCTTCTCGACACACGGGATGCGCGCCGCGGCTCCCACCCAGGAGCCGCAATGCAAGCCGTTTTCAAACCTTACCCAATCGGGATGATTGTCGAAATGAACCACCGTTACAGCTGGATTGCCCGCGGCCTCACACGCATGCCGAAGCAATGAGGGTGTGACATGATGGAAGTCACCCGAGCCGCTGAAGGTAAGCACCGGTTGACCGTCATTGGGCAACGCCTTCCTGAGGCGCGCCTCAAGGGCCAGTAGCGGGTCTGGCCGGCTCCACAACCGGATCGCCGGCCCCAGATCGCGACAGTCCAGCGTTTGACCCGCGCCCGCACCGATCCGGGAGGTCAGCGTCGCCTGACCGATCAGGGCGTCGTCGAGATGTAAAAGGATCGGACGCACGCGCCGCTTCAGATCGCCGTGCATCGGCGCAGCAGGATGTCGAGCAACTCGATCGCCAGATCGATCTCCTCGAAGGTGATTTCCAGCGATGGTGCCAGCGTGATGACGTTCTTGTAGTAGCCACCCACGTCAAGGATCAGCCCGAAGGTTCCGCTCCCGGCCTTGAGGTCGGCCTTCATGCCTTCGTCGGCCATGAGGTCGAGCAGCTTCTTGTTGGGCGTGAAGCCGTCGGCCTCGCAGATCTCGCACCGCAGGGCGAGCCCGAGTCCATCCACGTCGCCGATCTGTGGCCAGCGCGTCTGAAGCTCGCGGAGCCCCTCAAGGAAATAGGCCCCTTTGGCCATGACGGCCGCGCCATAGTCGACTTCGGAGACCATTTTCAGGGCCTCGAGCGCCACGGCGGTTCCCATCGGATTGGAGTTGAACGTCGAGTGGGTCGATCCCGGCGGGAACATCTCCGGGCTGATAAGCTCTTCGCGGGCCCACACGCCTGACAGGGGGTTCAGGCCGTTCGTCAGGGCCTTTCCAAACACCAGAACGTCCGGCTGGACTCCAAAATGCTCGATCGCCCACAACTTTCCTGTGCGGAACATCCCCATCTGGATTTCGTCGACAACCAGCAGAATGCCGTGCTGATCGAGCACCTTCTTCAACTCGGTGAAGAAGTTCGGCGGCGGTATGACATAGCCGCCCGTCCCCTGGATCGGCTCGACATAGAAGGCGGCGAACTCTGCCTGACCAGTCTTGGTGTCAAGCACGCCGTTGTATTCCGTCTCAAACAGGCGAGCGAATTTCTGGACACAGGCGTGGCCGTATTCCTCCTTGCTCATCCCCTTGGGCCCGCGGAAATGATAGGGAAATTCTATAAACTGGGCCCGGTCACCAAAGTGGCCGAAGCGGCGTCGATAACGATAGGATGAGGTGATTGCGGAGGCCCCGAGCGTGCGTCCGTGATAGCCGCCCTCGAACGCGAACATCAGCTGTTTTCCGCCGCTCGCATTGCGGACCAGCTTGAGCGAATCCTCGACGGCCTGGGCACCGCCGACGTTGAAATGTACGCGCCCCTTGCGCCCGAATTTCCGTTCGGCGTCCTGGGCGATCATCGCCGCCAGTTCGACCTTCTCCCGGTGCAAATACTGGGATGCGACCTGGGGCAGGCGGTCCAACTGCCGATGGGCGACCGCATTCAGACGCGGGTTGCGGTAGCCGAAATTGACGGCCGAGTACCACATCTGCAAATCGAGGAAGCGGCGTCCCTCGGCATCAAACATGTAGGATCCCTCGCAGGTTTCGAAGAATTTGGGATCGGCCATGTAGTGGACGGTATCGCCGTGCGAACAGTATTCCGCCTCCAGGCGACGGAGTTCTGCCTCGTCAAGAACCGGAAGAACCGAGGCGGGGGTCAGGGTGTCGTACATGATTGGGGTCCGGCTCTAGAGAATGGCTTGCTGGAGCGATTGGGCATCGACGAGCGCGGCCAGGATCATCGTGACATCGGTGAAACTGTCGAAGGGATGGAAGCGGCGCCCCCTTGCCCTGGCGTAGGTCGCGAGGCGGTCCTTGGCGAAAAGGATGTCGACACGTCGCGACACGCAGAAGTCAGACGTCCCGTCACCGATGAAGACGATGTCTTCGGGGCGAAACGGCACGGCACCGGCAGCAACACATTTGCAGACGCCCGTGCCGCCTGCGCAGCCGTAACGCACCCATGGCTGGTCCAGCTCGCGGCGACCTGGCTCACCGGCCAGTCGGTTTGAGACGACAGGAACCCGCGACAATCCCATCCGGGCCAGTAGCCGACCGATAAAATAATCGACGCCATCGCTGAGAATAGTGACGGAGATGGCATTGGCTTCGGCCCAGGCCACGAAGTCCACGAAGCCGGGGTCGATCTCTACCTGATCCAGAACGGCATCGAGCTCGGCGTCAGTACCGTTGATCATGGCGATCTGGCGTCGCATGCATTCGGCGGCGCTGATCTTGCCCGCCACCCACTCGGCCTCAACATCTTGCCAGGCGGGGTCCGCCAGGGAGGACAAAACAAAATCAGTGGTATCGCTTCGGCTGATCGTTCCGTCGAAATCGCAGAAAATGCGCATTCGGTGACCTCGCAATGAACCGCGTCCATGCGGTCTGATTGGAAGGACGACGCCTGCAATGCCTTGCCTCAAAAATATCCAGACGGCATGAAAGGACTTCACTGGAACGGCGCATCTTCGTCGGCGGGGACAGTACGACGCGTGTCGAATTCAGGACCCAACGATCAAATTGTCGAGCGCCCGCCGGGCCTGCTGGAAACCTATCTCGACCAGCGCGAAGCCATGAGCCGGTTCTTCCGCGCCCGCATGGGCAGTGAAGCCGACGTCGAAGATCTCCTTCAGGAACTATACCTGAAGGTCGCGGGACATGACCCCGGCCATGCGGACATCCAGAGTCCCCGCGCGTATCTCTATCGCCTTGCCTCCAATCTCCTGGTGGACCGTTGGCGCGCCTGGCAGAGGTCCAGAGCGCGAGACAGTGCCTGGCGGATGACCACCCGCACGCCCGGCGTTGCAGAAGACGTCGACGACGCGCCGTCGCCCGAGGCGGTTCTCCTCGACCGTGATCGTCTGAACCAACTCCAACGGATCATAGCCACCCTGCCCCAGCGCACCCGGACCATCTTCCGCCTGCACAAGTTCGAGGGCGTCAGCCACGCAGACGTGGCCAAGCGGTTGGACATTTCGCGAAGCTCCGTCGAAAAACACATGATGGACGCGCTGCGCGCTCTGGCCGAAAAGATGGAACCATGAGCGTCTCTTTTTTGCCGCATACCCCAAAAACACGAAAGGCGATGGCTGCACGGTGTCGTTATGTCGTCAAAGGACGTCGCGAGACGCCCGACGTTGGGAAGACATGACGATGAGACCGCAGATCAAGGAAAAGGCACTGCAGTGGTTCGTCCGACTGCAGGATGCCGAAGCGACCGAGGAAGACTGGTTGGCATTTGTTGACTGGCAGGAGGCTGACGACGAGCATCGCCGGGCCTACAATCTGCTCGAGCAGACTTGGGCCGCCGTCGATCTGACTGACGTCCAGCTTGAACCTGCCAATGACAAATCCTCGCCGCTCGGTGAGCTTGTGACGACGCGACGTCCGCCAAGAAGGACGTGGCTGATAAGCGGGCTTGGCATTGCTGCAGCCATGGTGGTCACGGTCGGGTTATGGCCCCACCTGACCGGCACCGGCGTGACCCAAACCTACCACGCGACGACTGCCCCGATGACCGTTGACCTCGCCGACGGTTCTCATGTCTATCTGAACCGCGACACCGACCTGAGTGTCCGCCTGGGTCGTAAACAGCGCTCCGCGACGATCGAGCGAGGCGAGGTCGCTTTCGACGTGAACCACGACCCGTCCAGGCCCTTTTCGGTCAAGGCGGGGGATCGGTCCGTGCGGGTGCTCGGAACCGCTTTCAATGTGCTGCGCCATGGCGACCAATTTCGCGTCAGCGTCGCGCGAGGCGTTGTCTCCGTGACCGCGCCAGGGCTTTCCGCGCCCGTCCGTCTCAAGGCGGGCCTGCAACTGGACCAAACGCGGTCAGGGCCGGTCGACGTTTCCCGGATCGAACCGGGTCAGGCCTTCTCCTGGCGCGAGGGGGTACTGGTGTATCGGGACCGTCCGATCGGCGATGTTGCCGCCGATCTGTCCCGCTATCTGGCCACCCCCGTCGTGGTCGACCCGTCCGCCCGCGCGATCCGCTTCACGGGCTCGCTTCAGATCGGCGACGAACAGGCGATGCTCGGCAAGCTCGGCGACTACCTTCCGGTAACCGTGAACCGGTCAACGGATGGAATCCGACTGTCCGCGCGAGCCGGCAGCTAGTTGCGGGGGCTACGCGACCCTTCGAGACGGGGTGGCTCCCTGGGTGCGTGCGCGCTGGCAGCGGTCTGGCTGGGATTGAGCCTCTCGCCCGTCCAGGCTCAAACGCCATCGACGCAACTGACGCTGAGGATCGCCGCCCAGCCGCGATCGGATGCGCTTCTCGACCTCGCGCTCCAGGCGCGTCTGTCGATGGGCGGAGATCTGCCGAGGTGCAGTGGCTACAGCCCCGCGATCAGCGGCCGTATGTCTGTCGAGGTGGCGCTGACCCGCTTGCTGGCGGGCTCCGGCTGCGACCACGTGGTCGAGCGGGACGGATCGGTCACTATCCGCAGACTGCGCCAGGCACGACCCCGACCGGCACCGACGGCCGCACCAACAGCCATTCAGACTGATATCGTTTCCCAGGTCAGCGATATCGTGGTGACGGCCACGCGCCGGCCCGAGTTCCCTCAGCGCGCTCCATCCGCCATGAGCGGCCTTTCCGGACTTCAGCTAGAAACGGCACGTATCGACGACATCACCGATCTCTCGACCGTTGTCGCGGGCATGACCGTCACCAACCTGGGTCCAGGTCGCAACAAGGTCTTCCTGCGCGGCATGTCTGACGGCGCCTTCACCGGCCTCACGCAGTCGACCGTGGCGCTGTACCTCGACTTTGTGCCGATCACCTACAACGCCCCGAATCCTGACCTGAAGCTGCTGGATGTGGACCGGGTCGAAGTCCTGCGCGGCCCCCAGGGCACGCTCTATGGAACAGGTCCGATCGGCGGAGTTGTGCGGATCGTGACCCGGCGCCCCGCCTTTGACGCTCCGACCCTGGACATTTCGACGACGCAATCCGTCACGGAATCCGGCGGGGCAGGCAGTGACTATTCGGCGACGGGAAACCTGCCCCTACCTGGCGGAAGGATCGCTGCGCGCGCTACGGTCTACACGGAGACCTTCAGCGGCTATATCGATGATCCGGGGCTGCAGCTTCGCAATGTAAACGGGGGTGCGCGTGACGGTGCGCGTCTGGCGCTCTCGGCCCAGATCACCCCCGACTGGCAGCTTACGGGCGGCCTGGTCCTACAATCGATCAATACCGACGACACCCACTACGGAACCCGCGCGCTCGGTCCCCTGAAGCGCGCCAATCGGGTTCAAGAACCGCACGACAATGATTTCCAGGAATCCTACATCACGCTCGAGGGTCAGGGCCGGTGGGGCCGCGTCGTGGCCTCTGTCGCCGAGGTCGCCCATCAATATGACAGCCGGTTCGATGCGACCGCTGCCCTGCCTGCGTTCGGAGCCGTCGGCGACACCGGCGCACTGGACGAGAGCAAGGCAGTCGACCTTCTCGTGGGAGAGCTCACCTACGCCTCGCTCCAGTCCGGCCGACTGCGATGGCTTGCCGGCGGGTTCTTCTCCACCAGCTCAACGACAGGCGCGACGGCGCTGTCCGTTCTTCATCCGGGGATCGCCAGCGTCTATCGGGAAGATCGGACCGATACGCTCAACGAAACGGCGGTGTTCGGCGAGGTGTCGTACGACCTGACCGACCGCCTCACCGCCATTGCAGGCGTCCGCTGGTTCAGCTTCGACTACGACACGACGTCCGAGGTCGTCCAGGGTCTGGATAGACGCGGGTTCACCGGGAGCGACACGGCGACAGGACTATCGCCGAAACTGGCGCTGGCCTACCGCGCCACGGATGGGCTGAATCTCTACGCTCAGGCCTCCCAGGGGTATCGCGCCGGCGGTTTCAATACGGCCGGGCCAATCGGCCAGCCGTTCACCGGGACGACCGGAACCCCAAGTCGGGAGTATCTCCCGGACGAGCTCTGGAATTTTGAGATCGGCGCCAAGGCGATCCTTTGGGACGGACGCGCAAGTGCGCGCATCGCCGTATTTCACGCCACCTGGAGCGACATCCAGAGCGACCAGTTCCTGCCGAGCGGCCTGGCCTATGCGGTCAATGTCGGGGATGGATCCAACCGGGGCGTTGAGGTGGAAGCGAACTGGAAAGTCTCCGAAGAGTTCGAGCTTCGGAGCAATGCGGTTCTCGTCGATCCCCAGATCACCAGACCGAGTCCGGGCTTTGATTCCCGCGGCGATTCCGGCCTGCCGGGCGTGCCAGGCTTTTCGGCCAATCTGGCGGCAACCTACCGCCACCGCCTCGCGGGCGGGCTACAGGCCACTGCGAATGCCAATCTTGTTTATGTGGGACGCTCCAGCCTGACGTTCGACGCACCGGAACAACTTCGTATGGGCGACTACCTTACGGGCAACCTGTCAGCGGGCCTTGAAGGAGAAAGCTGGACCTTGCTGGCTTTCATCGACAACCCGCTGAACAGCCACGCCAACACCTTTTCCTTCGGCGATCCTTTCCGGCTCATCGACGGTGGTGTCGTCACTCCATTACGCCCCCGGACGATCGGCCTCTCCCTTCACCTGCGGCGCTGACCATCGGCCGACCCTTCGGCCAAGGAGTGTCGTATGTTGAAATGGCTTGTCGAAACGACCCTGGGTCGCCTGGTTCGCACTGGAAATCTGTCGGTAATCCTGCCTGACGAGACACGCGTGACGATGGGCGACGGCACCGGCGAACCGGTGGAAGCTCGACTTGCCGACACGCGCGCAGTGCTGTCGCTTCTGCTGCAACCTGAACTGCGAACGGGAGAGCTGTTCACCGACGGCCGCCTCGTCATGATTCAGGGAACCATCTACGATTTCCTTTGCCTGGTATTGAGCCAACCGCAGGAACGGGCGTCCGGCACCGCCCGGGCGATTGAGCGAATACGACAAACCATTTCACTGTGGGGCCAGCGAAACGACCCCGGTCGATCGCGCCGCAATGTCGCCCACCACTACGATCTCGGAGATGCCTTCTATTCGCTCTTCCTCGATCCTGACTGGCAGTATTCCTGCGCCTATTTCGAGCACCCGGGTCAGAGCCTCGCCGATGCTCAACTGGCCAAAAAGCGGCACATCGCCGCCAAGATGGTCCTGCGCCCCGGTGACCGGGTTCTGGACATTGGCTGCGGCTGGGGCGGGATGGCCCTCTATCTGGCAGGCGTGGCGAAGGTCGGAAGTGTCGTCGGCGTGACTCTATCGGATGAGCAACTTGCGCGGGCTCAGGCAAGGGCGGTCCAACAGGGTGTAGAGGATCTGGTGGAATTCCGGCTTCAGGATTATCGGGCCGTGCCGGAAACCTTCGATCGCATCGTCTCGGTCGGCATGTTCGAACATGTGGGACTGAAATTCTACGAGCCGTTTTTCGATACCTGCCGGGACCGGTTGACCGAAGATGGCGTGATGCTGCTGCACACGATCGGATCCTCCGACGAACCGACCACAACCAACCCCTGGCTGACCCGCTACATTTTCCCGGGAGGCCATTTGCCGTCCTTGTCGGACATGACTCGGGTCATTGAGAGGGCCGGTCTGATCGTGACCGATGTAGAAGTACTGCGGCTCCACTATGCCGCCACCCTGCGGGCCTGGCGGGTTGCCTTTATGGCCAGTCGTACCGAGGCCTGCGCCATGTTTGACGAGCGGTTCTGTCGCATGTGGGAGTTCTACCTCTCCATGGCGGAGGCCGCGTTCCGGTATGAAGACATCGTGATTTTCCAGATCCAGATCGCCCGGAGTCAGGAGACTGTTCCCCTGACCCGGCGCTACATCGACGAAGCCGAAACCCGGTTGAGAGATCGCGAGACATCGGCATCAGATAGCGCGCCTGCGGGACCGGGCGCAGTCGTTACCCGGAGCGGCATGGCCCTGGCGGAATAGCGGCAGAACGCGAAAAGCCCCGGGGCGGGCATTTCAGCTTGTCGATGTCTGGATCGAACCCAACTGAAGGTCCCGCCAATGAGATCTTCGACGCCGTTGTAATGTCACCGCGAGCATCCGCGAAGGTTGGGCAACCTAGTGTGAAGACACACCCGATTGGGGTGAGAGGAGAGACCAGGAATGACTCGCAAGACCTTGATGCTCGGCCTGTCCGCAGCGGCGCTTGTTTCCGCTGCCGCCATCGGCGGGGCGGCCCTTGCCGCAAACCCGATCAACACACACGATGACGAGCGTGGAGAGATCGCGGCGATTACTGCCGCGCGCGTCTCGCTCGCTCAGGCAATTGCCTTGGCCGAACAACAGAGCGGCGGCAAGGCCATGGAAGCGTCGTTTGACGACGAAAGCGGCAATCTGTGGGAAGTCGAAACCCTCGCCAATGGCCAGGTCCAGACCTACACCGTGGATATGACCTCCGGCGCGATCTCGGCCCAGGCGGCTGAAGCGGACGAAAACGAAGGCGCCGAAGACAACGACTGACGAAGACCGGCTCCGTCTCTCTGGAGGCGGGGCCGATTTCAGGGACGTGATGATGAAAATCCTGTTGGTCGAAGATGACCCTGAATCCGCGGAATTCGTGAGCCGCGGCCTCGGTGAAGCCGGCCACATCCTCGATGTTGCCGTTCGGGCCGATGACGGCCTGCATCTGGCGCTTGAGGGCGACCACGATGTTCTGGTCGTTGATCGCATGCTCCCGGGCGGGGACGGGCTGTCGATCGTTCGGTCTGTGCGCGCTGCCGGAATCGCGACCCCGGTTCTTTTCCTGACCGCTGTCGGTGGCGTCGGCGATCGCGTCGAAGGCCTCGAGGCGGGCGGCGATGACTATCTGGTCAAGCCCTATGCCTTCAGCGAACTGCTCGCGCGCGTGAATGCGTTGGGTCGACGACCGCGCGCGATGGACATGCGATGCAAACTGAGGGTCGCGGACCTGGAGGTGGACACAGGCGCGCGTACCGCTCAGCGCGGGCAGACCCGGCTCGATCTGACCCCCCAGGAGTTCAAGCTCCTCGAATTTTTCGCCCGAAACGCCGGACAGGTGGTGACCCGCGCCATGCTTCTGGACAAGATGTGGGGGTTTCATTTCGACCCGCGAACCAATCTGGTGGATGCCCATATGAGCCGTCTGCGAGCCAAGGTGGATCGCCCGTTCGGAAACGACCTGATCCACACCGTCCGCGGCTCCGGATACATGTTGCATGACCGTGCATAAATGGATCGGCTCGGCCGCCCTTCGCCTTGCCCTGATCTATGCCGTGGTGTTCGCCGTTGGGGGCGGAGCATTGTACTGGGCCGTAGACAGCGCCGTTGCCACCTTCGGCACCAATGGGCTCGACTCCGACTTGCAGACCGAGACAGGCGTTCTGCTTTCGACCGATGGAGGACAGGATCGGTCCGGGTTGGAACGACGCGTCGATGCGCGCTCCCGGATTGTGAGCCCCTATGTTTACGCAGTGCTGGACAGCCAGGGCCACCGGGTCGCCGGGCAGTTTCCGGAAGGTTTGATACCGCGGACGGGTCTTGACGAGGTGCAGCTTCCGCATGCGGAAGACGACAGCCCCAACCCCGAAGACGTGCCGGTTCGGACGCTGCTGACCCCCCTGAGAGACGGCTCACTGATCGTCGGAAAGTCCACCTACGCCGTTCTGGAACTCCAGGAACTGGTGTCCTGGATCAGCCTCTGGGCCATAGGCGGCCTGTCCCTGATCGCTGCCATCGCCGGAGGCGTCGCGGGAGCGGCCCTGGCGCAACGGCTCGACCGGATCAACCGGGCGACGGCCCGCATCATGGCGGGCCATCCGGCAGAACGCGTTCCGCCCGTCGGTCTCGGTTCGGAATTCGAGACGCTGCGATCCAATCTGAACGCGTTGCTGGACTGGCAACAGGCGGCGCTGGAAGCCCTGCGTCACGTATCGTCCGATATCGCCCACGACCTTCGCACCCCGCTCAACCGGCTTCGGCAACGCCTGGATCAGGCCCGCACCGCCGCCAAGGGACCCGATGTACCAGCCGCCATTCTGGAGGCCGCGATCACTGACCTTAACGGCGTACTCGAAACCTTTGCCGCGCTCCTGCGCATCGCCCAACTTGAGGGCGGCACCGGGCGTACCGCATTCGAATCCGTCCAACCCTCCGAGATCATCCAGCGTGTCTACGAGGCCTATCAACCCGTGAGCGAGGAGGCCGGGCACTCCCTGACCGTAAGCATGGACAGCGCACAGCCGGTATTGGGCGACGCCGACCTCCTGGTTCAACTGCTCTCAAATCTGATCGAGAACGCGATCGTGCATTCTGGCGAACCCACGCGGATCAGCCTCGAGTGTTTGGACGAAGGCAATCAGGTCGTCCTGGCGGTCCGTGACAGCGGACAAGGCATTCCCGCGGGTGAACGCGAGAACGTTACCCGCCGCTTTCATCGTCTGGATGCCAGCCGCAACACGCCGGGGTCCGGTCTCGGCCTGGCGCTAGTCCGCGCGATAGCGCAGCTACACGGCGGCAGGCTTGTGTTAGCGTCCAACAAACCGGGACTGCTGGCGCAGATCTACCTGCCACGCCCGGCGGAGGTAACAGGGTGAAGCGACGGAAGATCATCTGGTCGGGCCTGTTGGTGCTCTGCGCCGGGCCGGCGCTGGTATCCTGTGCGACCTACGTCCCGGCTCCCCTTCCGCACGGTCTGGATCCTGACCCTTCCAGCGAGACGCTCGATCAAGCTATTGCGGCGCGATACGGCCGTCAGGCGACCGACGTCCCGATCGATCTCTCCCGCGCCCTTACGCCGGACCAGCTCGGCCTCATCGCCGTTATTTCGAATCCCGACCTTCGCGCGCAGCGCGCCCGACTGGGAGTCGCCGGGGCCCAGGTGTTCGAAGCCGGTCTGTTGCCGGACCCCCAGTTCAGTTTCAGCCTGGACCACCCGGGGGCCGGCCCGGGGCTGGTCGATGCCCTGGCGGCGAGTCTGGGAATGGACATCTCGGCGCTCTACACCCGGCCCCAGACCCTGCGAGGCGCGCGCGCGACCCGCACACAGGTGCGGCTCGATCTCGCCTGGCTGGAATGGCAAACGGCCAATCAGGCTCGGTTGCTGGCGGCACGCGTCATTGGTCTGGAGGCGACGCTTGCTGCGGCTGACGAGGCTCACAGCCTGTCATCCAGCATTCTCGAGCGGACGCTCCGTGCTGTCGCGCACGGCGACCTTTCCGCCAGCGATCTTGAGACCCGCCGGATCGGCGAAGCTGATGCCGGTGATCGGGTTCGGACCGTTGAACGTGATCTTCAGACAGCGCGGATCGCCCTGAACACGACCCTTGGCCTGTCGCCGGCGTTTTCCATAACACTCACCCCGCCGGCGGCTCCCCCCGCCTGCCTCCCGAACACAGCGCGCCTTGTGGACGAGGCCATCGCCTCCCGTCCCGATCTCGCCGCGCTTCGGGCCGGCTACGATGCCCAGGATGCCAATCTCAGGATCGCATTGCTCCGCCAGTATCCCCGGCTGAACCTGTCCCTGAATGCGGCCCGCGACACGGGCGCGATCCGGACGAATGGCGTTGCTCTGGGTTTCGATATACCGCTCTGGAACCGCAACCGCGGCCAGATCGCGGTTCAGAACGCGACCCGTGAACAGCTCCGGGCGGAATATTCAGCACGGCTGTATTCGACGCGGTCCGACCTGGCGACGCTGGTTTCGGCCTATCGAATAGGCAAACGACAACGCGAGGACCTGGCAGGCCAGGTCGTGCCGCTTCGTCTGACAGTCGATGCCTTTGAGCGGGCCGCCGCCAGAGGCGATATCGCCACGATCACATCAGAAACAGCGCGCCTTACGCTACTCGACAAGGAATTCGCCCTGGCGAGCATCGATCAAGGTCTGGCTGAGCAGTGGAGTGCAATCCAGCTCACCACCGGGAGAGCCCTGAGGGAAAACGAATGCGACGAATAATTGCGGCGATCGCGATCGTGACGGCCCTCTCAGCCTGTTCGAAACCAGCGGACAAGGCCGTTGAACCGACCGCCCAGGTGCGAACGGCCGTTGTGAGCCTGCAGGACATCGACGAACTCATCACTGCCTACGGGCGCGTCGAGTTTGACCCCTCGGCGATCCAGATCCTGACTGCGCCGTTTGAAGCCCAGGTCGCCCAGGTCCACGTTCGGGTCGGCCAGGCGGTTCGGTCCGGACAGCCTGTGATCACGCTTGTGGCGAGTTCGAACACCCGGCTCGACCTGAGCCGTCTGGCGCGCGAAGCCGGACTCGCCGATGCCGCGGCCGCTCGACTGGGGCGGCTCCGTGCTGACGGGCTGGCCTCCGACGCCGACGTCGCAACCGCGGCCGCAGCCGCAGCAACGGCTCGCCAGGCGAGCACCAACCTTCAACGACTGACACGCGGAGGTCGGCTGACGCTCGTGGCCCCCGTTGCCGGCGTCATCGATGCCCTTCCGCTCAGTCCGGGGACCCTGGCCCCGTCAGGAACCAGCGTGGCGAACCTGGGGTCGACCGCCCTTATGAACGCCCGACTCGGCGTTGAGGTCGAGGATGCGCAGCGCCTGCGAACGGGGGCCCCCCTGACCCTGCAGGGCCTTCACGATGAGGGCGTCTCGGTTCCGGCGCGGGTGACATCGATCGACCGCCGTGTTGATCCCGCCACGCGACTGGCGGCCTTACTGGTGGCCATCCCGCGGGGAAGCCCCCTGCTTCCGGGCGAAACCCTGAAGGCCCGGATTGTGGCAAACGCCTTGCGAGGGGTAACGACCGCGCCCCGTGCAGCCATCCTCTACGATGGTGATGCCCCATTCGTTTTCGTCGTCCGTAACGGCAAGGCGATCCGACGGGCCGTAACCCTCGGGATTGAACAGGGTGACACCGTCCAGATTCGCACCGGCGTACAGGCGGGCGATCAGCTTGTTGTCGAAGGCGGTCCGGCATTGTCGGACGGCATGGCCGTGCACACCGGCCAACCTCCTCAGGCGGCACACCCATGACCCGCTGGCTGGCGGGTCAGGTTCGCTTCGTTATCCTGGCCTTTGTCCTTCTCGCGCTGGCCGGCTCGGCATCAGCGGTCCGACTGCCGGTCAGCCTGTTTCCCCGGATCGACTTTCCCCGGGTTGTGGTCGCGCTCGATGCCGGCGACCGGCCCGTCGATCAGATGGTCAATCAGGTGACCCGTCCGGTCGAACGCGCACTGAGAACGGTTCCGGGTGTCGTAAGTGTGCGTTCGACCAGCAGCCGTGGTTCGGCGGAGCTCTCGGTCAATTTCGCCTGGGGCGCAGACATGGTCGCCGCAACCCTGCAGGCCGAATCTGCCGTCAACACCGTCATGCCCGACCTGCCGCCCGGTTCACGGTTCGAGGTTCGACGCATGGACCCGACAGTCTTTCCCGTCCTCGGTCTCGCGCTGGTTTCGACCACGCGCGATCCCGTCAGTCTGCGCGATTTCGCCATGCTCCAGCTGGCTCCCCTGATTTCTTCGGTTCCAGGTGTGGCCAGCGTCGATGTACAGGGCGGGCAGCAGAAAGAATACCAGGTCCTCGCCGACCCGGCCCGGCTGCAGGCCCTCGGCCTTTCGGTCGAGGACCTTGCCCGCGTATTGGCTTCCAACAATGTGGTCGTCGCGGCCGGTCGGCTCGAGGACCGCTACAGGCTGTACCTCGTCCTGGCCGACAACCGCCTGGGCAGTATCGATGACATCCGCCACACGGTCGTCCAGACCGGCACGCGGGGCGTTGTCGAACTCGACGACATCGCCGATGTGGTGATCAGCCACACGCCTCAATGGACGCGTTTGACCTCCCAGGGTCAGGACGCGGTGCTGATCAATATTCGCCAGACGCCCGACGCCAACAGCGTCGGCCTGGTCAAGGAGGTCCGTCGCCGGATCGCCGGGTTCAAGGCCGAGACTCCGCCCGACGTGAAAATCGTCACCTTCTACGATCAGTCGCAACTGGTCACCGCCGCGGCCGCAAGTGTGCGGGACTCCATCCTGCTGGGGGCCCTGCTCGCGGGAATCGTTCTGTTCGTCTTTCTGCGAAGCCTGCGCTTCATGCTCATCGTCGCACTCCTGTTGCCGGCGGTCCTGGCGACAACCACACTCGCGCTGGGCCTGATGGGGATGAGTTTCAACATGATGACCCTGGGCGGCATGGCCGCCGCTGTGGGTCTGGTGGTCGATGACGCCGTGGTCATGCTCGAGCATCTGATGCGGCGTCTGCAAGAGCGACGGCGCGGTGCCGATGAGACCGAAGGTGTCCTCTCCGCAGCGGCGGAAATGGCGCGACCGCTGATAGGCTCGACACTGGCGACCATTCTGGTGTTCGCCCCGTTGGCCTTTTTGGGTGGCGTGACCGGCGGCTTCTTCAAGGCCCTGGCCATCACCATGTCGGCCGCGCTCGGCGTTTCCCTCCTGTTCGCTCTGTTTATCGCCCCCGTATTGGCCGATCGCTGGGTGAGGGAGCGGGATGTCGAGCAGGCCGAACGTGCCGGCAGTTTGCTGGAAAAATTCGGAGGTCGCTACGAATGGCTGATGCAGAAAGTCCTGCGCGTGCCCGGGCGGCTGGCCCTGATCGTCGCCCTGATCACGGTGGCCGTCGGTGGGTTCGCCTATACCAAGGTCGGATCCGGCTTCATGCCCAAAATGGACGAAGGCGGTTTCATCCTCGACTACTACGCTGCACCCGGCACCTCATTGGCCGAGACCGATCGGCTGCTGCGGCAGGTCGAAACCATCCTTCAGGCAACCCCCGATGTCGAAAATTATTCACGGCGCACGGGCCTGCAACTCGGAGGCGGGCTGTCCGAAGCCAATGAAGGTGATTTTTTCGTCCGGCTCAAGGCCAAGGGGCGTCGACCCATCGAGACAGTCACGGCCGATATCCGCGGACAGATCGAGACCACCGTTCCCGGCCTGACCGTCGAAACCGCCCAACTCATGGAAGATCTCATCGGGGACCTGACGGCGGTTCCCCAACCCATCGAGGTCAAATTGCTCGGTGCCGACGAGACCGCGTTGATGACCGCGTCCCCCATGGTCGTCGATGCGATTGGAAAAATCCGGGGCGTCGTCGAAGTACGCGGCGGTCTGCGCGTCGCGGGCGACGCCGTTGTGATCACGGTCGATCGCCCGGCAGCAGCGCTTGAGGGACTGGATCCGGAAGCTGTCACCCGTCAACTCGAACTCCTCGTCGGCGGCACAGTGATCGGTCAGATCCAGGAGGGTGAAAAGTTGATCGGCGTCCGCGTCTGGACGGGGGGCTCAACCCGGGACCGCATCAAGGCGCTGGAGATCCTTCCGATCCGCGCGCCGGACGGACACGCCCTCCCCCTCAACAGGGTGGCAAGCCTGTCGATCGCACCTGGCCAACCCCAGATTACACGCGAGAATCTGCAGCCTCTGGTCGCGGTTACCGCGCGTCTGGATCAGCGTGACCTCGGTTCGGCGATGCGCGAGGTGCAACGCACCGTTTCGGGCCTGGCCCTGCCTTCGGGAGTACGTGTCGAATATGGCGGCCTGTATGCCGAGCAGCAGAAATCCTTCCGTGACCTCGCCGTGGTCTTCGTCAGCGCCCTGTTTCTGGTGGGTTTGCTGTTCCTCTATCTGTTCCGTAGCTGGGCGGCGGCCGGCAGTATCGTGGTGACCCTGGTCCTTGCGGCATCCTGTGTCTTCCTGGGCCTATGGGTTACCGGGACCGAACTGAACATCTCGGCAATGATGGGCCTGACCATGGTGATCGGCATCGTCGCCGAGTTGGGGGTCTTCTATCTGGCGGAACTGCCCACGGACGGTCCGGCTGACAACCGAACCCTGATTGCCGCCGGACGGGCACGCATGCGACCGATCCTGATGTCGGCCCTTATCGCCATCCTGGCCCTGTCCCCCCTGGCGCTCGGTCTCGGCGAAGGCTCCGCCATGCAGACGCCGCTGGCGATTGCGATCATCACGGGCCTGCTCGCAGGCGTGCCCCTGATCCTGATCTTCACGCCCGCCCTGCTGGCCCGCCTGTCCACCCCGTTCAGAAAGCCATCAGCATGAGCGTCAGGATCAGGCCGCCCCGGAAACCAACGGGATCATTATCGATGGGGGCGAGGATTGCCGTGCGGGCCGGCATCGTCGCCGGTGGCGCGTTCGCCCTTCTTCTGGGCTACGTGACCCTTGCGGCGGTGACCGGAAATTTCCACACCGTCTCTGACGGCGAAGTCTACCGCTCGGCCCAACCCTCCGCCGAAGCGCTGGCCCGATACCACCGCAGATTCGGGATCCGAACCGTGATCAATCTGCGCGGGAAGAATGAATCCGAGTCGTGGTACCGGGACGAGATCGAGACCTCAGAGCGGCTGGGCATCCACCATATCGACTTCAGGATGTCGGCAAAGCGCGGCATTACCAAAAAAGAGGCCTAGCGGTTGATCGAGATCATGCAGCGCGTGCCGAAGCCGCTGCTGATCCACTGCGAATCCGGAGTGGATCGTTCCGGACTGGCCTCCGCCCTCTATGTGGCCGCCGTGGACCGACTCGGCGAGCAGGCCGCCGAAGACCAGCTGTCCCTGCGATACGGTCACATCGCCGCCCCGTTCGGCAAGGGATGGGGCATGACGGTTACCTTCGAAGAAATGGAACCGTCCCTGGGTTACAGCGACAGCTGAAACGGTACTGACGCCTCAAGCTGCCGGGAGCGGACACCTCGAACGCCCGCAAAGAGTGGTGGGCTCAACTGATCGCCGCGTGACGATGAGCCCCCTACCCTAATCGCGCCCAGCGGAGAAAATTGCCGTTGGACTGACAGCGCCGCCACGGCTCGTGCGCCAGCTCTGAACGATAGTCAGCGACCCGGACTCCGACCAGTCCCGTCACATGCCGCGATGCCGGGTAGCGTCACACCTTCCCGACGCCGACCCTGCGCTTCACTGTCGCACTGGCGCTGGTCATCCGACGTCACTTTTGCCCATAGACGGGATCCCGTGAACCACCACTGACCGTTCGAATGCGGATCCACACCTACCTGGATTGAACGATATCAAGAACGCGGCGTTGGGTCCGGAAGGTCGTTCGCGCCTGTTGCGGGACGCTTCATCGCTGCACCCGGATCTCGCTGACCGGAGTAGCGTTCCAAATGCAGTTGTTGGGCGCGCATCCGTATGTCCAACAAAATTGACAACTCCGCCGAGTTCCACGGTGGACTGGGGCCCAGGGGTGGACATGAGTGATCACAAGGCGGCCACGGCTGACAACTGGCTGACAGACGGCGGAGAGATGGCGGGCGCTATCCGCGCTCATGACTGGTCCGCCTCCCCGCTGGGCCCGCTCCCGACATGGCCGGTCTCGCTCAGGGCGGTCGTGAACCTGATGATCACGTCGCGCTATCCGATGTTCGTGGCCTGGGGACCGGCGCTCACCTTCATCTACAACGATGCCTACGCCCCGATCCTCGGCGAGAAGCATGGAACGGCACTGGGGGAGCCATTCCAGGGCGTCTGGTCCGACATCTGGGACGACATCAACCCACTCGTCGAGCGCGCGCTCGCGGGCGAGGCGACCTTCAACGAGGATCTCCACCTCGTGATGGAGCGCTACGGCTATCCGGAAGACACTTGGTACAGCTTTTCCTACTCGCCCGTCCGGGACGAAACCGGGGCGATCGCCGGCATGTTCTGCGTCTGCGCCGAGACCACAGAAACGGTCCTGACCAATCATCGGATGGGCTTCCGTATCGATCTCGACGACCGTCTACGCGGCCTGGAGGATGCAACGGACCTGCTGACGACGGCCTGCGAGCTGGTCGGTCGGCATCTCGAAGCGGGTCGCTGCGGCTATGGCGAGGTCGATCCGACAGACGAATTCCTGGTCATCAAACACGACTGGACCGATGGCCGGATGCCGCCGTTGCCCGGCAGAATTCGCCTCGCCGACTACGGTCAGGAACTCGTCAAGGAGTTCCAGGCCGGCCGGGCCGTACGGCTGGCAGACCCGTTAACCGACAACCGGACCCAGGGACACGAAGCCGCCTTTGCCGCCATCGGTGGGGTTCGGGCCGGCATGGCCGTGCCGATCCTGAAAAACGGCCGGCTCAGCGCGCTTTTCTACGTCAACCAGACCGTACCCCGGCGCTGGAACGACGCCGACGAAATGCTGCTGCAGGATGTCGCGGAACGTCTTTGGTGGTCGGTACAGAATGCGCGGACCCAGGCCCGGCTGCGTGAAAGTCAGGCGGTGCTGAACTTCACCCTCGATTCCGCCAAGGTCGGAGACTGGGATCTGGACCTTCTGACCGACCAGGCCCGGCGCTCGGCGCGGCACGATGCCTGCTTCGGCTACGCCGAGCCCGTTGCAGACTGGGGCTTCGAACAGTTCCTCGCCCACGTCGACCCTCGCGACCGGGACGATGTGGAAAAGCAGTTTCGGGAAGCGGTCACCAATCTGACCGAGTGGCGCTTCGAATGTCGTGTGGTCTGGCCCGACGGCAGCATTCACTGGATCTCCGCGGATGGATCGATCTATCGCACCAGCGAGGGTCGCGCGACGCGGATGCTGGGCATTGTGTCGGACGTCACGGACCGCAAGCGTTCGGAAATGCTGCAGATGGCCCAGCGGCGGGTCCTCGAACTCGCAGTGCAGGACGCACCGCTGACAGACACGCTCGGCGAACTGCTGACGACCATCGAGGAACAGGCACAGGGCGGTATGATCGGCTCGATCCTGCTGCTGGATCGCGACGGTCAGCACCTGCGCCATGGTGCGGGTCCAAACCTGCCGGACGAGTACAACCGCGCCATCGACGGCGTCGCGATCGGTCAGAACGTCGGTTCCTGCGGCACGGCGGCCTTCCTGAAGGAGCCGGTGTTCGTTTCGGATATTGCCGACGACGTCCGCTGGGCGGACTTCCGCGACCTCGCCCTGTCGCACGGCCTTCGGGCCTGCTGGTCGACACCGATCCTGTCGACCAACGGTGCCGTCCTCGGAACCTTTGCGATGTACTATCGCGAACCGCGTGAACCCCACGCCGGGGACCTGGAACTGGTCGACGTCACGACCCGCTCCGCCTCCCTGCTGATCGAGCGTCATACGGCGGCGATCGCGCTCCGCGAGAGTGAGGCCCGCTTCAAATTCGCCCTCGACGCGGCCTCGGCTGTCGGCACCTGGGACTGGGATGTGAAGGCGGACCGGGTCTATGCGGACCCGCATTTCGCCCGCCTGTATTCGGTGGACCCGGACAGAGCCGCACGGGGCGCGCCCGTGGCGGAGTTCACCTCCAGCATCCACGAAGCCGATCAGGCCCAGGTCGCGGCCGGCATGGAACAGGCGCTCGCTGCCGGGGAAGACTTCCAGTCGGAGTATCGACTGGTGCTGCCGGGGGGGCAGGTCCGGTGGGTGCTGGCCCGGGGTCGCGCCTACCACGACAGTCAGGGCGAACCCGTTCGCTTCCCCGGGGTGGTGCTCGACATCACTGACCGCAAACAGGACGAGGCGGGACGGCAGGCCCTGATCGACATGAATGACCGCTGGCGCGACCTGCGCGATCCCTCTGAAATCGCCTATGTCGCCGCTGAAGTCCTCGGCCAGACCCTCGGCCTCAGCCGGGCGGGCTATGGCACCATCGACCCCGGCACCGAAACCGTCGAGATTCAGCGGGACTGGACTGCTCCCGAGGTGAAATCACTCGCGGGCGTTCGTCATTTCCGGGACTATGGCTCCTTCATCAACGACCTGAAGCGCGGCGAGACCGTGGTATTTTCGGACACCGAAACAGATCCACGAAATGCCTCTGCGGCCAAGGCTTTGAAGGCCGTGGCGGCGCGTGCGATCGTCAACATGCCGGTTCTCGAATCCGGTCGCCTGGTGGCCATGCTGTTCCTCAACGCCGCAGAGGTTCGCGAATGGTCGTCAGGAGAGCTCGCCCTGATCCGCGAAGTCGCGGAACGCACCCGAACCACGGTCGAACGCGCTCGCGGTGCGCTCGAGCTGGCCGCAAGCGAAGCCCTGTTCCGCAGTGTCGCCGAGGCCATGCCCGGCTTCGTCTGGTCCGCCGACACAGCCGGGCAGCTCGACTACACCAGCCCGCGCTGGCTGGACTACTCCGGTGACGGTGGGACCGAAGGACTCGGCGAGGGCTGGGCCGGGTTCGTTCACCCCGACGACCTCGCCGGTGCCCTGGAACGCTGGCAGTCCTCGATCCAGACCGGCGACCTCTATGAGATCGAGTTCCGCCTGCGCCGCAAGGACGGCATCTACCGCTGGTGGCTGGTGCGGGCCGTCCCCGTTCGGGACGATGCCGACGCGATCACGCGGTGGATCGGATCGGCGGCCGACATCGATGAAATCGTCGCCGCGCGCGAGGTCCTTGCCCGGGCCCGGGACGACCTAGAACGCACCGTCGAGGCCACCACCGCGGAACGCGACCGGCTCTGGACCCTGTCGCGGGATCCGTTCCTGATCGCCGATTCCGAGGGCCGCTGGCTCAGTGTGAGTCCGGTCTGGACCGAACTGCTGGGGTGGTCGGAGCAGGAGTTGGTGGGGCGGAACCCGGCGTGGATGGAACACCCTGACGACACGTCAGAGACTCACGAGCAACTGGACCGGCTGGCGTCGGGAGACCCGATCCTTCGCTACGAAAATCGCTTCCGCACCCGCGACGGTGACTATCGCTGGTTCTCGTGGACGGCGGTTCCCGATGGCGCGTTGATCTATGCGGTGGCCCGCGATGTGACGGCGGAAAAAGCAGCGGCCGCCGCACTGCAGGAGGCCGAGTCCCAGCTTCGCCAGAGCCAGAAGATGGAAGCCGTCGGACAACTCACGGGGGGTATCGCCCACGACTTCAACAATATGCTGGCGGTTGTTATGGGCTCACTCGAACTTCTGGATCGCCGGCTCGACAAGGAAGACAACCGGGCGCGCCGCTATGTTGAAGCCGCCAGCGAGGGGGCCCGTCGCGCGGCCCTGCTGACCCAGCGTCTGCTCGCCTTTTCGCGCCAGCAACCGCTCCAGCCGGTACCGGTGGACGCCAACCGCCTGGTCGGCGGGATGTCCGACCTCCTGCGCCGCGCACTGGGAACCGATATCCGGCTCGAGACGGTTCTCGCCGGGGGAGTCTGGGGGGTTCACGTCGACCCGAACCAGCTGGAAAACGTCATTCTGAACCTGGCGGTCAATGCCCGGGACGCAATGCCGGACGGCGGTCATCTGATGATCGAAACCCAGAATGCGCATCTGGATGATCGCTATGTCGCCGCCGAAATCGGTGTCGCGCCCGGCCAGTATGTGCTGATCGCCGTCACCGACTCCGGCTCGGGCATGTCGTCCGACGTCATTGCCAAGGCCTTCGACCCCTTCTTCACCACCAAGGAGGTCGGCAAGGGAACCGGCCTCGGCCTCAGCCAGGTCTATGGCTTCATCAAACAGTCCCAGGGCCATGTACGTATCTATTCCGAACCCGGCCAGGGCACGACCATCAAGCTGTACCTCCCCCGGTTGACCGACACGGACGCCACCACGCCCGAAGAGGACGATACGACGAAACTGGTTCTCGGCGAAAAACACGAGGTGGTTCTGGTCGTCGAGGACGAGCCCGCCGTCCGGCGGTTTTCAGTCGAGGCCCTGACAGAACTCGGTTACGGCGTGCTCGAGGCCGACGGTGCCCCTGCGGCGCTAAGACTCCTGGAACAACATCCCGATATTTCGCTGCTGTTCACCGACGTGGTGATGCCCGACGTCAATGGTGCCAGGCTCGCCGAGGCCGCGCGCCGGCTTCGGCCGGATCTGAAGGTGCTGTTCACCACCGGCTACACCCGTAACGCCGTCGTCCATAATGGTGTGCTCGACCCCGGTGTGGAATTGATCGGCAAGCCGTTCAGCGTGGAAGACCTTTCGGCAAAGGTGCGGAACATTCTGGACAGGGTTCCGATTGGGAGCCTGTCAGATTAACGGCAGAGACGGTCCTGTCGGCCCCAACGGTGTTGTCAGGACATATTCCACCGACGCCGGCCCCGGGATCCGGGATCTCGCCTTCGTCATCGACAGCGCGCTACAAATACATGCGCCTTGCACCGATCCAGCAGACTACCTCGTCCAGATGCCATCGGGGCGACTGAGGCTGAAGCGGAAATACAGCCACACCACGTAGCGGATGACATTCGCCCGAAAGCGATGGTTCCAGGGTCACGCCTTCTTCAGGGTCAGGGTGATGACGGACCCGATCGGCCGGAACGTCCGGGCGACGCTGTCCTGGGCCGCGACCTTGAAACGCGGGCGATCCGAAAGAGCCACCGGCTGGCCGTCAGCGTTCACCGTGGCCACAATGAATCCGAGCGTTTCCAACTTCTGCACAGCGGTCTCGGCGGGATCGTCGAGCAGGGCGGGCACTGGTCGGGACTCGTCGAGCGCCGTGGGCGGCGGCACCGGGACGACCTTGAAGGTCAATTTGGCAGCACCGTTCGCCTGATAGCCATAACGGTTGGCGAAACCCGCATCGACCGGCACCACATAGGTACGGGCCGCGCTGAGACCGCCGCCCGCGCTGCCGTCAGCGGCCCCCGTGCCACCGACCCGCATCGACACCTGCACCTCGCAGGTCGTCTCGGGCAGGACATAGAAGGTCGGGCGGTAGCCGATGTCGCGCAGCAGGGCCATGCCCTCGTCGCCTTCGGCGTCATAGACCGAAAGCGTCTGGGCGAGCGATGCCGCGTCCAGCGCGGCCTGGGCCTCGGCGACACCTCGTCCCACGGCGGCGATCACGGCCCCCAGCGGGGCCGCCAGACCGTCACTCAACAATTCACCCAGCGAGTCCGTCATCCTATGCTCCCGAGCTGCGGGCAAACACGACCAGGACACGACCGCCGCGCGCCATGCCTGTGCCCGGTTCCGGCGTCTGCAACATCGCTTGACCCTCGGCGACATTCGTCCCAAGGCCCGGCGGGCCGAAGCTGGCCTCCAGCATCAGGCCCACGGAGGCCAGGACCCGTCGTGCGGCCGTCTCGGTCAACTGCCGCACATCGGGTGCCACCAGTGCGACTCCGACGGCCGGCGGACGATCGGGGTTGAGGTCGATCTTGACATCGGAGAGGACGCCCGGCGGCAAGGATTTCAGATCGACGGTGTTCAGCAGGTTCAACCGGCTTCCGTCGCCCTGCATCAGACCCCGGGCATTGACCGTGACGCTGCCCAGCGAAAAACCGGACGATTTCAATGCGGTCTGCGCCCCGACGAGCTCGGTCCCAAGCTTGGTCGCCAGGTCGCCGACCCCGATGCTGGTTTCGCTCACCCCGTCTTCGGCAGCAGAGAGACGCGGACCGGCGGCCGCCGCTTCCGTGCGCAGATTCACGAGCGCTGCTTCGCTTTTCGCCAGCTTGAGCGAAACGTCGGCCAGAGCCGCTTCACGTTCGGCCAGGGCCTTGCGCTGGGCCGCCAGCTCGACGTCACGATCAGTCAGGGCCTTGGCGCTATCCGACAGCCGCGCCGCGAACTGGCCCGCCACCTCCTTGGCGATCTCGGCTTTCAGGGTGGCCGCCTCGGCCGCCTGAAGCCCGCCTTCAGCGGCGCGCACCACACCACCCACAACGAACGGGTCGTCCGGAATTCCCCTTGTCGCCGCACGCGGTTGAACGAAACGAGCCGCATCAGGCAATCGCGTCAACTCGCCGAAATCGACATTCAGCAGGGCCGACCGGGCGCGCCGCGAGACGCGCGGATTCGACGACAGGACCACGACGCCGCCGCTTTCGACCAGGCGCAGGGCCGGAGCGAGCGGCACGGTGTCATCGGCGATCACGCCCTTGCCGCGCAGCTCGCCGTTGGCACCGGAGGTCGCCGGTCCGGCGGACACCCAGGCATTGGAGAAGAGATAGAACAGCTGCGCCTCGACCCGCACGCCCGCCACAGGCTTGGCACCTGCATCGACCAGCCGGGCGAACCAGTTGAACGACGTGCTCATCCGACCACCTCCAGCGGGATCGCGGCGCGGGCGCTGAATGGCCCGATCGAGGCCACGACGACCGCCACGCTCTTCCCGGACTGGCCGTCGTCGATCCTGAGCAAGGTCGCGGCGCGACCGTCGGCATCGGTGGTCAGCAGGGCGTCTCGCAACCGGGTGCCGGGCAACCGTCTGAACTCGCCCAGCCCCCGGGCGCGGGACAGGGCGCTCGAGTCCTCATCGTCGATGTTCAGCTCAAGCGGCTGGTCCGCCAGTCGTTCGCCGGCGCTGTTGCTGACGGTCAGGGCCAGTGTCGCCTCTCCGCCGATATTGCCACCGACAGCGATGGCGATCCGCGGAACGGGCAAGCCCTCGCCGGGTGGCGTGGCGATCAGACGCCCGCTGATGCTGCTGCGGACATTCTGACTGCTGCTGCTCTGGTCCCTGGCGGTGAATACCAGCGCGATCGGTCGACCGCCGCTATCGGTCCGGGTTTGCATATCGACCTGGATCGAGAAGTCCAGAAATGGCAGTTCATAGCTCGAAAGCAGCCGACCGCCCGCGTCCATCAAGGGTCCGGCGTTCAGCGCCATCTGCGCCTCGCGCAGCCCATTGGCGAGCGAAACCAGCAGTTCCTCGATCGAATTGCCGACGAACCGACTTTGCTCGGGCATGTCAGCTCTCCTCGGCGCGACGGGCGCGAAGCCGGTCCAGGGCGCGGTCCCGGCGGGCATCGTCATTGGCGGCGTCGGCCTCACGGAGATCGCGCACGTTGCCGGCCATCTCCCTCAACTGGTCGGCCCTGGAGGTCAGTTCATCGATGGAGCCGACCGCCACGGCCAGTTTCCGCGCGGTTTCACGCACATAGGGATCGGCCCGTCCAAGACCTGGAATGCGGTCTGCGGCGCGTGCCCGCCAGTCGCTGGGGATGGCGTCTCGCGCCGCGTCCAGGGCCCGGTTGGCGACCACCTCGGCGGCGCGGGTCCGGCTGACCAGGTCGCGCGCGCGCGTCAGACGGCGGTCCAGCGCATCGCCGACTGGCTGGGGTGGCGCGCGGCGGTTGGTGACCCCGTCGCCCAGGGCGACCGCGTCACGCGCCGCCATCCATGCCCGGGGATCGATCGGCGGCCGGCCGGCCGGCACCGCCTCTCCCGGCGTCGGCCGCAGGGGTAACGGCATTGCGCCCGCAAGGAGAGAGATCTCCGGCGCGACGGTCGGCGGGGTCGATGGTCGATCAGGTGCCGCCTCGCGCGGACGGTCGCGCGCGGCGGCCCAGCGAGCCAATTCGGCGCGTCGCACCGCCATCGGTGTGACGGCATAGCGGGGATCCGCCGGGTCGCCGCCGGTCAGGGCCGCGACCCCGGCCTGCAGTGACTCCCGTTGACTGATGAGGGCGGCCAGGGCCGGTGAGAGCGCTGCGGGATCGAGCGCGGCCGGGTCGACCCCCGCCGGGTCTGGTGCCGGCGCGTC